>ENA-UOJK01000100-UOJK01000100.1-human-gut-metagenome-genome-assembly--contig:-C116-NODE-100-length-94193-cov-7.684718_pt1 | contig 94193 bp, 78 predicted proteins | sample MGYA00242348_ERZ723895 | MGnify/ENA metagenome assembly ERZ723895
AAGGAGCTGATACCGATATGAAACCAGCCTGCGGACCGGATTTTTTGGGGCCTTTGTTAGGCCACGCGACCCATCTGGCACGGGAACGGATGGATGCCCGGTTATCCCGGTATGACATGACTCCCTCCCAGACCCATACACTGCTGTATCTCAGCAGTCACGGCTACACCGCCCCCCAGCGGGATGTGGTGGAGCACCTGCGGGTGCGGCCCTCCACTGCCAACGGCATTTTGGACCGGATGGAGGAAAAGGGCCTGATCCGCCGCACGGCGGATGAAAATGACCAGCGGCAGAAGCAGGTCACGGCCACGGAGAAGGGCCGGGAACTGAACAGTCTGGTGCAGGCTGCCTTTCAGGAGGCGGAAGCGGTCATGGTCAAGGGGCTGCGGCTGGAGGAGACTGAGGCTCTGCGGCTGCTTTTGTACCGTGTCATCGAGAATTTAGAGGAGGACCGAACCACATGCTGAAAAAACTCGGGCCATACGCAAGACCCTATTCCAAATGGATCGCGGTGGGCGTTCTGTGCAGCGCAGCCGAGGCTATTTTTGAACTGCTGATCCCGCTGGTGATGGCGGATATTGTGAATATCGGCATTAAAACGGCAAATCAGAATTACATTCTGCAAAAGGGCCTTCTCATGATGGGGATGGCTGTCATCTCCCTGTGCTTCGGACTGGGGGCTGCGGCATCTTCCTCCGTTGCCGGACAGGGTTTCGGCGCGGAGCTGCGGCGGGCGGAGTATGAGCACATTCAGGATTTTGCCTTTTCTAACATCGAGAAGTTCTCTACCGCGTCCCTTGTGACCCGGCTGACCAATGACGTCAACAATATTCAGATGACGCTGATGATGGGGATGCGGCTGCTGGTGCGGGCCCCGGTGATGCTGGTGGCGGCGCTGGTGCTGTCCATCCGGCTGAGCCGTGACCTGAGCAACGTATTTCTGGTGGTGATCCCCCTGCTGCTGATCGTCATCGTCCTGATTCTCACCAAAGCGGGGCCGCTGTTCCGCTCCCTCCAGGAGCGGACGGACGCCCTGAATCTGGTGGTGCAGGAAAACCTCACCGGCATCCGGGTGGTAAAGTCCTTCGTCCGGGAGGACTACGAGGAGGAGAAGTTCGCCAAGCGCAACGGTGATCTGAAGGAAAGCTCCATGCGGGCCTTCGGCATGGTGGTCATCAATATGCCTGTGATGATGCTGGTGGTTTACAGTACCATCATCGCCGTCATGTGGTTCGGCGGCAAAATGGTCTACGCCGGGACGCTGCCGGTGGGCGACCTGACCGCCTTCTTCACCTATATCACCCAGATCTTGATGTCCTTGATGATGGTTTCCATGATGTTCATGATGATGACCCGGTCCATCGCCTGCGCCAAGCGGATCGTGGAGGTTTTGGATGAGCGGCCCGCCATCACCGACGACAGCGCCAAGGCGGACGCCGCCGTGAAGGACGGCAGCATCGACTTTGACCATGTGTTTTTCAAATACAGTGAAACCAGCCCGGAGTGGGTGCTGAAGGATGTGAACATCCACATTCCCAGCGGAGCCACAGTGGGCATTTTGGGCGGCACCGGCAGCGGAAAGACCAGCCTCATGAGCCTGATCCCCCGGCTGTACGAGGCGCAAGAAGGCACCGTCTCCGTAGGCGGACGGCCGGTGGCGGACTACACCATGGAGCATTTGCGGGAGTCCGTCAGCGTGGTGCTGCAAAAGAACACCCTGTTCTCCGGCACCATCCGGGAAAATCTGCTCTGGGGCGATCCCAACGCCACGGAGGACCAGCTTTGGACCGCCTGCCGCGCTGCCTGTGCCGACGAATTTCTGGAGCGGATGCCTGACGGTCTGGACACTGATCTGGGACAGGGGGGCGTCAATGTCTCCGGCGGACAAAAGCAGCGGCTGTGCATTGCCCGTGCTATTTTGAAAAAACCGAAGGTGCTGATTTTGGACGATTCCACCAGCGCTGTGGATACTGCCACGGATGCGAAGATCCGTCAGGCATTCCGGCAGGATCTGCCGGGAACCACCAAGCTCATCGTGGCCCAGCGGGTGACGTCCGTCATGGACGCCGACCTGATTCTGGTGATGGATGACGGCGCGGTGGCGGCCCAAGGCACCCACGAGGAACTGATGAAGACCTGCGAGATCTACCGTGAGGTCTACGAATCCCAGCAGGAAGGAGTGAGCATCGGTGGCTGAGAACAATACGAAACGCGGACCGGGCCACGACCCCGGCGGTCCCCGGGGCGGCTTCCGAAAGCCCAAGGATCTGCGGGGCACCCTAAGCAAGCTCATGGGCTATCTGGGGCAGTACAAGGCGCTGCTGGTGATCGTGGTGATCCTGCTGTTTATCAGCGCCGCCTGCTCCGTGGCAGGCTCCTATCTCATCAAGCCCCTGATCAATGATTATATTCTCCCCGGCGATTTTATCGGCCTTGCAAAAATGCTCTGTGTCATGGCGGGGGTCTATGTTGTGGGGGCAGTGTGCTCCTACGGTTATGCGCGGATCATGGTCCATGTGGCCCAGAACACCGTGGCAAAGCTCCGGGCTGACCTGTTCAACAAAATGCAGAAGCTGCCCCTGAAATTCTTCGATACTCACACCCACGGTGAGCTGATGAGCCGGTACACCAACGATATCGAAACGGTGTCCGAGGCTTTGAACAACAGCTTCGCAAGCCTCATTTCCTGCTCCCTGACCTTTGTGGGCACAGTCATGATGATGATCGTCCTCAGTCCCATCCTGACGGCCATCACCGCCGTGATGCTGGGGGTCATGCTGCTGGTGGTGAAAACCATCGGCGGCCGCAGCCGCCGGTACTTTGCCGCCCAGCAGAAGGCCATCGGCGCGGTGAACGGCTATATCGAGGAGATGATCGAGGGCCAGAAGGTCATCAAGGTTTTTAACCACGAGGCAGCGGCCAAGGCAGGCTTTACCGGGTTGAACGATACCTATCGGGACGCCGCCACCCGGGCGCAGGCCTACGCCGGGGCTATGATGCCCGCCATGGGAAACCTGAGCCACATCAACTATGCTATCACCTGCTGCATCGGCGGCCTGCTGGCCATCCGCACCGGCGATCTGGGCGGACTCTCCGCCTTTTTGCAGTACACCAAGCAGGTGAGTCAGCCCATCACCCAGATCTCTCAGCAGGTGAACACCATCCTCTCCGCCGTGGCCGGCGCGGAGCGGGTCTTTGAGATCATGGAGGCGGAGCCGGAGGTGGATGACGGCAAGGTGACGCTGGAGCGGGTGAAGGAAAATCCGGACGGCACCATCACTGAGGCGGATTACGACACCGGCGCGTGGGCGTGGAAAAAGCCGGACGGCAGTCTGGTGCCCCTGCGGGGGGATGTGCGGTTCGACCATGTGGTGTTTGGTTACGATGACCGGAAGATCATCCTCCGTGACATTTCCCTCTTTGCCAAGCCCGGTCAGAAGATCGCCTTTGTAGGCTCCACCGGCGCCGGAAAGACCACTATCACCAGCCTTATCAACCGGTTCTATGAGATCCAGTCCGGCACCATCACCTACGACGGCATCAATGTTCGGGACATTCAGAAAGACTCCCTGCGGCGGTCACTGGGCGTGGTCCTGCAGGATACCCACCTCTTTACCGGCACGGTGGCAGACAACATCCGCTATGGCCGTCTGGACGCCACCGACGAGGAGGTGGAGGCCGCGGCCCGGCTGGCGGGAGCGGACGGCTTCATCCGCCACCTGCCTGACGGTTATCAAACGGTCCTCACCAGTGAGGGCGGCAGCCTCAGCCAGGGCGAGCGGCAGCTTTTGAACATCGCCCGCGCCGCCTGCGCCAACCCGCCGGTGCTGATTTTGGACGAGGCCACCAGCTCCATCGACACCCGGACGGAAAAGCTCATCGAAAAGGGCATGGACCGGTTGATGGCGGGGCGCACCGTGTTCGTCATTGCTCACCGGCTCTCCACCGTCCGCAACTCCAAGGCCATTATGGTTCTGGAGCAGGGCAGCATCATCGAGCGGGGTGACCACGAGGATCTGCTGGCCCAGCACGGCCGCTACTACCAACTCTACACCGGTCAGGCTGAACTGGCGTAAAGAAAAGCACTGCCATATAGGAAAGTCCCTGCGTACATAGTACGCAGGGACTGAGGCTGTCGATAAAGTAGTGAATTCTCCGCGACGGTAAGGAAGGGTGTGCGCGGGAAACCCAAGAAGGGTGTCCTGCGCCATTGAAATCCTTAGTTTTCAGAACTTTTATAAAGTTCTGAAAACTGGCTCAGCGGGGAGAAAAGACTTTTTCGACACGCTGAGTCCCTGTGTACATAGTACGCAGGGACCTTTTTGATGGCATTGGGTATGTTGGCCGGTCAGACCAGCTTTTCAAAATAGAAGAAGGTCTCGTCCTCTCCATTCCGCCGCATACAGGCGGACAGCATCTTGTAGGATGCCTCATTTTCCTTGTAGCACTTTGCCACGATCCGGCTCAGGTTCACCTGATACAGACCCCATTCCGCAGCACACAGGAAAGCTTCGGTGCCGTAGCCGTTTCCGGCATAGGCCTTATCGATCCGGCAGCCCAACTCCGCGCTGCCCCGGTAGTCGAAGTTATAGAGCACCGCCTCACCGATGAGCGTTCCATTCAGCCGCACGGCAAAGTTTACCGCCATCCGATTTTCAAAATCCCGGCGGGCCACGTCATAAAAGCTGCGCTCTGTCACAGGCGCGCCCAGACCGCCCACATCGTCATAACCCCACCAGCGGTTTCGGTCACTGTCCAGCACCAATGCATTATAGGCAGGGATGTCCGCCTCCGTGATGGCGGAAAGGGTCAGTCGCTCGGTTTTCAGTTCCGGGATCGCGGAAACGTGCCGCAGCAGCTCATTCTGAGGCAGGAAATGATACTTGGGAGCCAACTTTGCCGGGCCGTATTGCAGCTTAGAGGTCCGCAAACCCCGGTCCCCGGCATCATCCTCCCGGTTCACATAGGCGCAGCCGTCACCAAAGGCGGCCACCTCCGCCTGTACCATGGCGGGATATGCGCCGGCATAGGAATAGAGGGCCTTTTCAATGTGGATGATGAGGGTCTCACCGCATTTTTCGCAGAGAGACAGGGCAATCAGCTTTTCTCCGTCGAACATGCCGCCCCGCAGGAGCCAAGGCTTGTCCGGCATGGCCATCATCTTTTTGGAGAGTTCCAGCTCCGCCATGGCCTTGCTGCCGCTGTCCTTGGGAAATTCCGCCTTAAAATCTACCCAGAACTGTTCAATAGCCCCGGCGTCCGCCTTGGCGTTAATGGGCCGGAACTCCGCGTTGGGCCATTGGGCATGAAACTTTTTGATGTGATTCCGCTGGCCGGAATACCGCCGCCCGGCGAAGAGCTGGAGGTCCTCCTTGTAATACAGATAGTCCCGCCAGGTACGGATGTTGCTCACCCGCACATAAGGATACCGGGCCAGCAGTACAGGGGCTTTTTCCTCCGGCACAATGGAGATCTCCGGCTGAATACCCGTTTCCATGCAGTAGGCTTCAATGGCGGACAGAGCTGCGTCCTCATCCCCCTCCGGTCCGGCCACCGGATAATCGAAGGATACCCGTCCCTCGCTTTCGCACCGGATGATCAGGCAGCCTGCCGCCTCCGCCCAGGCATAACGCAACGCGCCTCGCCACATGAGCTTGACACCGGCGGAGTATTCGCATAGCGCGTAATCGCAGTTTTCATAATAGCGCCGCAGCATGGCCGCGTCCCGCACCGTAATGCTTTTGAATGTCAGCATAAAACCTCGTTTCAATCGTTTTTTATCAGCATACACCCGCAGTGCCCCATCTGCACAATGGCATTTGCAACACTCAGGTTCTTTCGGTTCAGATGAAATCTCCCCCGGCAAGCCGGGGGAGTTATGTGCTGTTATCAGGTCATTTGCTTGCGGCGGCTCAGGTTCATGGTGCCGTCCTGCATGGCGTTCAGGGAATCCAGGCTCTTGCCGGTGCCCAGAACCACGCAGGAGATGGCGTCATCCGCCACAGTGGTGTGAATGCCGGTGCGGGCGGTGACCAACTTGTCAAAGCCATACACCAGACTGCCGCCGCCGGTCATGATAATACCGTTGGTGGACACATCCGCCACCAGTTCCGGAGGCGTCCGTTCCAGCACGGAGTGAATGGCCTCCATAATGCGCTCCACAGGCTCCTCGAAGGCGTCCATCATCTCCGTAGAGCTGACGGTCACAACCTTGGGAAGGCCCGTCAGCAGGCAGCGGCCCTTCACGTCCATGGTTTCTTCCTCATCCTTGGGGAAGACACAGCCGATCTGCTTCTTCATTTCCTCGGCGGTGCGCTCGCCCACCAGCAGGTTGTGCTTGCGGCGCATATACTTCACCACAGCCTCATTCAGCTGGTCACCAGCAATCTTGATGGAGGCAGACTCCACCACACCGGAGAGGGAGATCACGGCGATGTCCGCCGTACCGCCGCCGATGTCCACCACCATGTGGCCGTCGGGCTGGGTGATGTCGATGCCTGCGCCGATGGCGGCGGCCACAGGCTCCTCAATCAGGTAGACCTTCCGGGCGCCAGCCTGAATGCCTGCGTCGATGACGGCGCGCTCCTCGACCTCCGTGATACCGGAGGGCACGCAGATGATGACCCGGGGCTTGAAGAAGGAAAAGCCGGCAACCTTGTGGATGAACTCCTTCAGCATCCGCTCCGTCATGTCATAGTCGGAGATGACGCCCTCCCGCAGAGGACGGATGGCGATGATGTTGCCGGGGGTACGGCCCAGCATGGCCTGGGCGTCGGTGCCCACCTTCAGGAGCTTGCCGGTGGTCTTGTCCATGGCCACCACAGAGGGCTCATTGAGGACAACGCCCTTGCCCTTTACATATACTAGAACGGAAGCGGTACCCAGATCGATACCGATATCTTTTGCAAACGTCATATGACACCTCGCTGCACTTTCTGCAAGTCTATTATAAGCGGTTTTTCAACACACAATCATACATTTTCTATTATACGTGTGCTTTTCCCTGATTGCAAGACGCTATCTGTGAATTTTTTCCCTTTTTCTCCCGTTTTGGCGTTCTTGCTGCCGTCAGACAGAGGACGGAGTCGGCCCCATTGTCCCGCAGTACCCGAACACACTCGGACAAAGTGGCTCCGGTGGTGTGGATATCGTCGATGAGCAGGACCCGTCGATCCCGGATCAGTTCCGGGTCCGCAGGATTGTAAACGCCCAGCACATTGGCCCGCCGGGCGGCTTCTCCCTGCAATCCGGACTGGGCGGGATTGTCCTGCACCTTCACCAGCAGTTGCACCGGCCGGGTGTCCCAATGGCGGCAGACGGCCTCCGCCAGCAGCCGGGACTGGTCGTAGCCCCGCGTTTCCAGACGCTTCTGGCTCACCGGTACCCAAGTCACCGTGTCGAATTCTCCACCGAACCGCTCCGCCGCACACCGGGCCAAAAGCTCACCAAAGGGCTCCGCCAGAGCGGAGCCGCCCCGGAATTTCAGACGCAGCAAAGCCTCCCGCACCGCGCCCTCATACCAGAGCGGGGCGGCGCAGGTCAGGTCCTTGTCGGTCATGACCACCTGTTCCTCCGGAAGCCACGGCAGGTCCTTCTCGCACATGGGGCAGATGCCTACGGCGTCCAGGACTTTGCCGCAGAAGGGGCATTTCGGAGGGAAGAAGAGATTGATGAGAGATTCAAAAAACCTGTTCATTTTTTCTTCCGTGGATAAGGCTTCGGTTCGTCGGTCAGGCCAACTAAATAGTCGATGCTGACGCCATAGTATTCGGCCAATTTGATGATTGCGTCCAGCGGATACCGTGAAACGCCAATTTCGTATTGGCTATATGTGTTTTGGCTGACATGGAGCACGTTCGCAACGTCTTTCTGCGTGAGGCCTCTGTCGTTTCGCAAATCTCGGATTCTTCCATATTTCAATATCTCAGTTCGCATATACATCACCTAAAATGAGTATATGTATCTTGAAATAAGATATTTTTACTTTATCTGGAAATCAGATAAAACCGTCTGCTCCCGCAGAGGGCAGTTCCCACTACGGGGCAAGGGGAAGGGGCCTTTGGCGCAAAGGTCCCTCCCCCTTAGACCCCCACCCGAAACATGGGGGACGCCACCCGTCCCCCATGCCCCCTCGTGGCACAAAGGGGCGGGACTGCGGTCCCTCCCCTTTGGAAACCCCTCCCGGAGTTGGACGGGGGAGCGGCAGCGGAAAGAGAAGCAGAGGGTGTCCTATTTGCACCCCGTTGTGCTCCATGCCCGCAGATGCGGCGGCGCACTGATTTGAGATTCAGGTATAGCGCAGCCGGTAGGGGAGTTTCAAGTTCAGTCGGCAGTTCGTGACGGCCAGTTCCCGTTTTGGGTGAGTTGGCCGCTCCGTCGGTCAACTCATCCCTAAGCGTCTTTTCTTTTGACCATGAATGGCCGTTTTCTTTTCGGCAAGACGAAAAGAAAATGGGGATTCAATCTAGTGCCGCATAGCGGCACTTCCCACGGCAAAGCCGTGCTTCCTTGCGCCAAAGATACCTCCCCCTTGCCCTGACATGGGAATGTCCCCCTGCGGGAGCAAGGAATTTGTGGGGGACATTCTGCACGGCAAAGCCGTGTTTCCTGTCCCGGAAGCCGGGACTGCCCTTTGCACTATTATGGTGCGATCAAAACAACCTTCTTGTGAAATGCCAAAATACATGGTATGATAACATGAAAAATCTCAAAGGATGTTTAAGATGAAACAAGTCACCATTTATACCGATGGCGCCTGTTCCGGCAATCCCGGACCCGGCGGCTGGGGAGCCATTTTGATATACGGTGCCCACAAGCGGGAGCTTTCCGGCGGGGAAGCCGATACCACCAACAACCGCATGGAACTGACCGCCGTGATCCGGGCGCTGTCTCTTTTGAAGGAGCCTTGCATCGTGGAGCTTTGGAGCGACTCCAAATATGTGATCGACGGCCTTTCCAAGGGCTGGGCTAAGGGTTGGAAGGCCAAGGGCTGGGTGAAAAGCGACAAAAAGCCCGCCCTGAACCCGGACCTTTGGGACGAGCTGCTGCGGCTGGAGAGCATCCATACCCTTCGCTACCACTGGGTCAAGGGCCATGCGGAGAACGAATTTAATAACCGCTGCGACGAACTGGCGGTCGCCGAGAGCCACAAATTCCGGTAAGGACGGCATTTTTACCGGTTTTTGCGGGCATTTGTGGAAAATGCGGTCGAAAAGTTGAAAAAGGCTCGGAACGTTTACAAATTGTTCACAGCAAACACATAATTTCGCAAAAATGTTCGGGTATCTTAATACTTGCAAAGGGTTCTCCCAACCCGATGCGTTTTCTCCCTCCTAAAACACACAGCAAAAACCCCTCGCCACTCGGCGAGGGGTTTTTGTGTTTCCTCACTTGTAATAGTCCGTCTCGTCCGTCAGGGCCATGGGCAGGCCGTTGTGATACACCGGCATCAGCTGGAATTTGAAGCGGCTGGTCCGGTGGAGCCGGTCGATCTTTTCCTTTACTGCCGGGTCCACGACGCCCTTGCGGACATACTCGTTGACAGCGTGGTAGGTAAAGCCCAGATTGTCCTCGTCCGTCAGACCGGTGAGACCGTCGGAGGGGGGCTTGATCAGGAATTTTTCCGGCAGGCCCAGCTCCGCACCGAGGGCGATGACCTCCTCCGTGGTGTACATTCCCAAGGGGGAGAAGGCCCCGGTGGCGTCGCCGTAGACCGTGCAGTAGCCCACCCAGTCCTCCGAGAGGTTAGAGGTGTTCAGCACGATACCGGCGTCCTCGCTCTGGGCGATGGCGTACAGCGTCACCATCCGCATCCGGGAGGGCAGGTTCACCGTGGTCTGGCGGCTGGGCTTCATGCCTAAATGTGCCATCTCATCCAAAATGCCGCCGGTGCCGCCCTGAATGTTGAATACATAGTGGCGAATTCCGAGAAATTCCACCAGACCGTTGGAATAGTCAATGTCCGGCTGGATGCCGTCAGGCATCAGCACGCCCACCACGTTTTCCTTTCCGTAGGCCGCTACCGCCAGCGCCGCCACCACGGAGCTGTCCTTTCCACCGGAAATGCCAATCACGGCGGTCTTTCCGCCGCAGGCCTTCATCTGCTGCCGCATCCAGTCCAACAGACCGGGCAGCTGCTCCTTTGCGTGAAATTCCATACGCTCACCCTTTCTGATTTATGATGCCCCATTGTAAAGGGCTGGGCCGTAATTTGCAAGCAGATTCCTGCTTTTTGGCAAAAACACGAAAAATGGCGTAAAATTCAGATTAGATTCGACATCTGCAAAAAAATTCCGCCGGAGCGAGAAACGATTTGTCCTGTCATAACGTTTTATCAGTGAAAGCGCTTTTCAATCACACAAAAAAGGAGGCATTGCATGACGGAAGCACAGCTCAGCAATGCCATGGATGCTTATGGCTCCACGGTTTACAGGCTGGCCCTGACCCGGATGCAGAATATCGCCGACGCGGAGGACGTGTATCAGGAGGTGTTCCTCCGGCTGTGGAAGCAGGCGGCGGAGGACTGGGACGGAGACCGCGCCAAGGCATGGCTTATCCGCACAACGCTGAACCGCTGCGCGGATCTGCACCGGTTCCATTTGCGGCGGCCGGTACTTTCTTTCGCGGAGATACCGGATCTGGCACAGCCGGAGGACGAGAGCCGGGAGCTGTGGGAAGCGGTGAGCCGCCTGCCGGAAAAGGCCCGGACGGCGGTGCATCTTTATTACGCCGAGGGGTATTCGGCGGAGGAAATCAGCCAACTGATGCACATTCCCGCCGCCACGGTCCGAACCCGGCTCCACCGGGCCCGCAAGCAGCTGAAAGAACTTCTGGGAGGTATTGACGATGAAACGTGCGTATCACGATCTGATGGAACAAATTTCGGTCCCCAGCGGGCTGAATGACCGGGTGCTGCAAACGATCCGGCAGGAGGCGGCCGGTGTCGGAACGCGGCGGAAACGGACGGCGCTGCGGGCGGCGGTGTGCGCTGCCTGTGCGCTGGCTCTGGTGCTGGGGACAGTGCGGCTGGCGCCCCGTTCGGCAGAGGAACCCGGACTGCCCCAGCTTACCTACAGCTTTGGCCTGACGGCCTATGCCGCCGACATCGGGGAGACCATCGTCCCCAATGCCAACGGCGGGTTGGCTCTGCGCAGCGGCACCGGGATCTGGGATCCACTGCAGGGGTATTTTACCGGCTGCCTGTTTCAGGTGACCGGAGAAAATCTTCAAAAGGTGACTTTATCTGTGGACCGGGGCGGACTGTACCGCAGCGAGACCCGAAAGGCTTTGTCTAATGATGAGGCGCAGGCACTCTGGCAGGCGGAGGAGAACGGGGAACTGGTGTGCAGCGTCTATGGCGCAGACGAGGGCGCCCCCATGAATGCCGATGTCATGACGGCTTTGGGCAGCGATGTGACCGTGGACTATGATCCTTCGGCCAGCTATGGCTTCTGGGTGCCCCCGGAGGAGCTGCCAACGGCGAGCGGTGACATGAAGCAGGATACGTGGGACAGCATCGACACCTTTGACGGAGCGCATCTGACGGTGGAGGCCACTTTTCTGGACGGCAAAACAGAAAGTCGGACCTACACCCTCTCCACCGGCCGTCTGCGGCTGGATCGGTATGAAAACGGGACATGGACGGTCCTGCCCCAGCTGGCCGGGGACGAGGAGGCGTACGTTTACGGCATTTATGCCGTCAGCGAAGAGGAGAGCCGCTGGTTTCAATGGCCGGTGGAGGGCAGCAATACCATCAGCCTCAGCAACCCCTTCGGAGCCAGATGGAATCCCGGCGGACAGGGGAAAACCGTCCACAATGGGATCGACATTCCAGCCGAACGGGGAACCCCGGTGCTGGCGGCGGCGGACGGCACCGTGACGGAGACCGGCTTTGACACGGAACGCGGGAATTACCTGATGATCGACCACGGCGATGGACTCACCACACTGTACGCCGCGTGCAGCAAGGTGGATGTGAACGAGGGTGATCCTGTAAAGGCGGGGACGCCGATCGCCGCCATAGGCAGCACAGGAAGGTCCACCGGTCCGCACCTTCATTTTGAGGTCCGGCAGGACGGTGTTCCTCAGAATCCCACGGCCTATTTCGACGCGGACGTTCGATCGACCCTGCGGATGGGATAAATGAACAGCGCCCACGGCGAAAGCCGTGGGCGCTGATGCTTTTATTCGGTTTCCGCGTAGATCCCGCCTTCGCCAGCCCACCACATGGCATCATACAACTGCTCAAGATCGGCGCAGGAGCCGGCGTAATCCTTCACATCGTCATAGAGGGGACAGGGCTTGCCGTGGGAAAACCGCTCATTGTAGTCAGCGACGATCCGGGGCAGGTCCTGGTTCAATTCCTCCACCGTCAGCACACGGGACCAAGGCTGGCTATTCTCGTCCCGGAACGCGCATTCTATTTCGTCCAGATTGCCGATGATTGCCAGCACCGCCGCCATGTCCTGATAAAGGCCCTTTTCAGAGTCTCCCATTTTACCGGAAGTCTGGGGGACGGAGAAATTCAGCGTCAGGCGGTAAGGTGCGGAGGAGGTGTGCAGCTCCAGCGTATAGCTGCCGCAGGTGTCGAACCGTAAGGCGTTGAGCACCCGGCCCACGGCGGGGGCGTCCCCCACATAGGGCGTTTGGGCCTGATAGATTCTGTCGATCTGCGGCGAGATCTCAATGCCACCCTGCCAGATCAGCTGATCTCCCAGATAGACCGCGTTGACGCCCTCCGTGTTGAGGACGGCCCGGTAATCACCGGAATTACTGAGGGGAGAGGGCAATACCTGACGGCAGGTGACGCGGACGATCCCCTCCGGCTCCTGCTCCGTTTCCCACTGGCGGCAGGCCGTGCCGGACCAAATGGAGTATACCCGGATGTCCAGTTGTCCCGGCACATCCGTGCTGATAACCCAGCTCATGCCTTGCGTCTGGATCGGCGTGCCGATGACAAACAGCTTTGCTGCGACGCCCGCCGTGAACAGCAGCACCGTGACGGCAACTGCCGCCGCCACACGCCGCAAGCCCCGGCGCTTCACTTTTTTTAGATAGTCCACCTCTTTTGCGTCCTCTGGGGCCGCCTGCTTCGGCGCGCCTGCCAGCGCCGTCCGAAGCTGGGCACAGTCCGGACACTCGGACAGATGACGCTCCACCGCTGTATTGCTCTCTGGGGAGGTGAGGCCCTCCACATAGGAGGGGAGCAAATCCCGCACCACACCGCAGGTCAGATCATTTTTCATCGTCGCAGCCTCCTTGCTTCAATTGTTCCTTGCCCCGGTAAAAGGTCACTCTGGCCCAGGTCTCCGTTTTGCCTAAAACGTCTCCAATCTCCCGGAAGGACAGTCCACCGAAGGCCCGGAGGTAGACCACCTCCCGCCCCGGCTCCGGTAATTCATGGACCCGCCGCAGCATATCTAACTGCCCGGAGCGGCTGACGGCCTCCTCTTCGGCGGAGGGCACCAGCGGCAGCTCTGCTTCCTCAGGAAGCTCCGTTTCCCGGTTGGCCTTCCGCAAATGCTGATACCACAGGTGCTTGGCGATCTGGCACAGCCAGACGGACACCTTGCAGCTGCCGTCAAACCGGTCGATGGACCGCACTGCCTGATAAAAAGTTTCTTGGGTCAGTTCCTCCGCCGTCTGGGGGTCCCGGCATTGGGAGAGCAGAAATTTGTAGACCGTCTGCGCGTGCTGGCGGTAGACGGCATCCAGATCCTTCACGGAGTTTCTCCCCCTTTCAGCGGTGTTTTCATCTGCTATATCCGTTTGGGGCGCGGTTCGTTACAGCGTTGGAAAAAGATTTTGAAAAAAAGGAGCCATACGGCTCCTTTTGCGATGCTCAGAAGGTTTCAGACTGGACCAGTTCCTCGTAGGAACGGATGTAATAGTCGCACAGACGCTGAATCTCCGGCTGATCCTGCTCCGCCGTGGCCTCATAGACCCCGGCCACCCGGAAGCCTGCTGCCTTGGCGGTGCGGATGGCGTGGAGGGCGTCCTCAAATACCACGGTGTCCCGCTTGTTGGACTGGAGCCGCCGCATGGCCATCTCGTAGATGTCGGCGCTTTCAGATTTGTGATTTCCCGCGTCGGCGGAGGTGACGATCCCCCGGAAATAGTGGTCGATGCCTGCCGTTTTCAGGGCCTTTTCCGTCAGCCGCCGATGGGTGGCGGTGGCCACATACATCCATACGCCCTCCATTTTCAAAATGGAGAGAAATTTTTCCAGACCCGGCTTGGGCCGGACCTGGCTGGAATAGAATGTCTCCATTCGCTGAATGATCTGGTCGATGATCTCCTGCTGGGACCACGGCAGACCGCAGACCTCCCGCAGATAGGGGATCACGTCGCAGTCCGCTAAGGTGTGGAGCATCCGGTCCTGCTCCGGTGTGGCGGAAATACCCGCCTCCTTTAAAAACGTGGGCCCCAGCTCCCGCCAGGTGGGCATGGAGTCCAGCAGGGTCCCGTCCATATCAAAAATCGCGCTTTGTAACCGCATTGATGACCTCAATCTCCGTAAATTTTGAAACTTACAGCATATGCGCCGATAGAGCGCAGATGAAAAACCTGGTATTTTATTGTTCGTTACTGCCGATCCAATAGCACCCTGCACCTATGATAGCAGCTAAAAATTCAATTGCCTTGAGATACATATCATAGCTATGCCAACCAATGATAAAACCAGATAATATATAAATCACTGCAAATACAACTACCGAAATAACCGCCCGCTTTATTTTGTTTTTCATCAAAGAAATATCCTTTAAAATTCAGTTATGTTTGTCAGGGCATCCCTGGGGCAATTCACCTTCTGTGCCTGACAAAATATCCTGACTCAAGTGCACTGGGTGCGTTCGCCAGTCCGCAGATCGGTGAGAAAGGGGTGGTTAGGAGGGGCTTGTCCCCCTCCTAATTATGAGATGAAAATACTTTGACTTGTGCGCTTTGGGCGCACACAGCAGTGACAGAGGTCACTGCTGGTGGGAAATCTAAAGGGGGAGCCTGCTCCCCCTTTAGTCTTTAGCACAGCTTGGAACCCGCCGGGATCTGATCGTCCAGCATGATGAGGTTCAGCTTTTCCTCGCCCTTTTCTGTGCGGACGGCGGAGAGCAGCATACCGCAGCTTTCCAGACCCATCATCTTCCGGGGCGGCAGATTCACGATGGCGGCCAGGGTCTTGCCCACCAACTCCTCCGGCTCATAGTATTTGTGGACGCCGGAGAGGATCTGCCGGTCGGTGCCGGTGCCGTCATCCAGCGTGAAGCGCAGCAGCTTGTCGGACTTTTTCACGGCTTCGCAGGCCTTGACTTTCACCACCCGGAAATCGGACTTGCAGAAGGTGTCGAAGTCCACCGTTTCGGTGAGCTGAGGCTCCACCTCCACGGCGGGCTGCTCCGCCTTTTTAGCAGCGGCTTCGGCGGCTTCCAGCTCTGCAAGAGCCTTATCCAGGTCCAGACGGGGGAACAGGTTTTCACCCTTGACCACGGCGGCGGTCTCAGGCAGTTCGCCCCAGAGGTCCGCAGACTCCCAGGTCCGGGCCTCCGCACCTACGCCGATCTGGGCGAAGAGCTTTTCCATGCTCTCCGGCATGAAGGGGGTCAGCAGGATACCGCAGATGCGGGTGGCTTCCAGCAGGTTATAGAGCACATGGGCCAGCCGGGCGCCGTTGGCTTCCATATCCTTGGCCAGCGCCCAGGGGGCGTTCTCGTCGATATACTTGTTGGCCCGCTGGATCAGCTTGAAGGTCTCGGACAGGGCGTTGTGGGGGGCGAAGGTGTCCATCTCATGAGCGTAGGCCTTCTTCAGACCGGCGGCCTGAGCCACCAGCTGGGCATCGTACAGCACGGGGTCCACAGTGTCACCGCTGGCGGCCAGCTCCACACTGCTGCCCATGCGGACCATGGCGGCCAGACGCTGCTCGTCCTCCGTGGCACCGCAGCCTGCGGGGAGGGAGCCGCCGAAGTACTTGTTCACCATGGCGGTGGTGCGGCTGAGAAGGTTGCCCAGATCGTTGGCAAGGTCGGTGTTGATGGTCTGGATCAGCAGCTCATTGGAGAAGTTGCCGTCAGAGCCGAAGGGGAAGGTCCGCATCAGGAAGAAGCGGAGGGCGTCCACGCCGAACTGCTCCGCCAGCAGGTAGGGGTCCACCACGTTGCCCTTGGATTTGGACATTTTGCCGCCGTCCAGCAGCAGCCAGCCGTGGCCGAAAACGTGCTTGGGCAGAGGCTCCCCCAGGCTCATCAGCATGGCGGGCCAGATGATGGAGTGGAAGCGGACGATCTCCTTGCCCACGATGTTGATGCCGGGCCAGTATTTCTTGTAGTCATTATAGCGGTCATTCTCATAGCCCAGCGCGGTGATATAGTTGCTCAGGGCGTCCACCCACACGTAGACCACGTGCTTGGGGTCAAAGTCCACGGGGATGCCCCAGGAGAAGCTGGTGCGGGAAACGCACAGATCCTCCAGACCGGGGTCGATGAAGTTTTTCACCATCTCGTTGACACGGGAACGGGGCTGGAGGAAGTCAGTGTTTTCCAGCAGATCCCGGATACGGTCGGCATATTTGCTCAGACGGAAGAAGTAGGCTTCCTCCTCGGCGTCCACAACGGGGCGGCCGCAGTCGGGGCAGCAGCCGTCCTTCAGCTGGCTCTCCGTCCAGAAGGACTCGCAGGGAGTGCAGTACTTGCCCTTATAGGTGCCCTTGTAGATGTCGCCCTTGTCATACATCCGCTTGAAGATCCGCTGGATGGCCTTCACATGGTAATCGTCCGTGGTGCGGATGAAACGGTCGTTGGAGATGTTCATCAGCTTCCACAGATCCCGGACGCCCCGGGGGCCTTCCACAATGCGGTCCACGAACTCCTGGGGAGTGACGCCGGCCTCGTCGGCCTTCTGCTCGATCTTCTGGCCGTGCTCGTCGGTACCGGTGAGGAACATGACGTCCTCGCCCTTCAGCCGGTGATACCGGGCCAGGGTGTCGGTGGCCACGGTGCAGTAGGTGTGACCGATGTGCAGCTTATCTGAGGGGTAGTAGATGGGGGTTGTGATATAAAAAGTGTCCTTTTCCATATCCGGTTCCTCTTTTCTTCTTTATGATAAATTTTGAGTGATCGCAAATAAAAACGCCGTCCCTGAGCATACGCTCAAGGACGGCGAAGAAAGCCGTGTTACCACCTTGATTCACCCACACCTCGCGGCGTGAGCCTCTGCGGGTACAAGCCTGCCGAAACCGGCACGCGATACCCTGACGCTGTAATGGGCGCACCCATCGCAGCCTGCGCCGAAGCGCTGAGCCGCGCGGCTCCGGGGCCATGTTCTGCCCACCGCATGGGTCCCTTTTCAGCTGCCGGGACTCTCTGAACCATGCCGCGAGGACGTACTCTCCCCTTCATTGCATTCTCGATTGCACTCACTTATACCATATTTTAAACGATTAGTCAATCATCCGGTCAAAATATTTCCGATTTCCGCTGCTTTTATTCGCTGCGGTACTTTCCCCGCCATTTTCCGGCGGCATAATGATAGACCGACAGGACGCAGGCCACGGCCCAGCCGATGCCGTAGCTCCAATACATAGCGTCCGGGCCGAAGCGGTTTGCCAGCAGGTACAGGAAGGGGACCCGCAGCAGGATCACAGAGGCCACCACGTTCACCATAGGATACAGGCTGTCGCCCGCGCCCCGCATAGCGGAGTTCAGCACGAACAGAATCGCAAACAGCACGTAGGGCGGCATGACGCATTGCAGATAGCGGGCGCTGGCGGCGATGACCGCCGGGTCCGGAGAAAAGATCCGGGACAGGGGGACGGACAGCCACACCACAAAGGCGGAACTGAGGACTGTCCACACAACGGCCATGGTCACGGTGATCCGGACGCCCTGACGGACCCGGTCCTCCCGGCTTGCCCCCATATTCTGCCCCACAAAGGAGATCACAGCGGCGGCCAGGCTTTGGACCGGCAGAAAGGACAGGGTATCCAGTTTATTGCCCACGTTGAAGCCGGCAGTGAAGGCCTTTCCGTAGCTGTTGACCTTGGAGAGTACGCCCATGGCGCCCAGGGCCACCAGAGACATCTGGATACCGCTGGGCAGGCCAATGCGGATGATCTCACAGAACAGTTTGCGGTCGAAGATCCCGTTGAAGGGATGGATGGCCAGCTGCGGATACCTGCGGTTGATATACCAGATACCGAACAGCCAGCTGCATAATTGGGCGATGACGGTGCCCAGCGCTACACCCAGCACCCCCAGCGGTACCGCCAGCACCAGTGCCAGATCCAGAAAGATGTTCAAAATCGTGGATACCGCCAGAAACAGCAGTGTGGTGGAGCTATTGCCCATGCCCCCTAAAATACCGGCGTTGAGATTATAGCCGATGCTGCCGACAAGCCCCGCACAGACCACCAGCAGATAGGTCCGGGTCTCTGCCCAGGCGGCGGGGTCCACCCGTAAAACAGTCATCAGGGGATTCACCAGCAGCAGTGCGGCGGCAGTGATGGGCAGAATACTGCGGATAAAGGCGGTATACAGGCTGTCGATGGCGCTCCGGACCCGGCCCAGTCTCCCACCGCCGAAGGCCTGGGCGATGACCACGGTGCCACCGGTGGCGATGCCGGAGAACAGGGATGTGAACAAGAAGATCACCGGAAAGCCAACGCCCACAGCGGCCAAGGCTCCGTCGCTGACAAAGTTGCCCACCACCCAGCTATCCACCATATTGTAGAACTGCTGCAAAAAATTCCCCGCCAGCAGCGGCAGGGTAAACATCAGAATATGGCGGAAGGGACTGCCCGCCGTCATATTCCGGATTCCGCTTTCCGTCCCCACGATACACCTCTAATCATTTTTATTTTACTGTACTCCTTTTCGCCGGAAAGGGCAAGTTGATTTCCCGGCGAAAACCGGGTAAAATGGGGGAAAACCGTCAAAAACCGCCGCCGGGACCGGACAGCGGGGAAGGAGCCTCTATGAAACTGGTATCTTGGAACGTCAACGGCCTGCGGGCCTGTCTCGGCAAGGGCTTTCTGGACTTCTGCGCCTTTGCGGACGCAGATGTGATCTGCCTGCAGGAGACGAAGATGCGCCCGGAACAGGCGGAATTCGACCTGCCGGGCTATGAGCGCTACTGGAACAGCGCCGACAAGGCGGGCTATTCCGGCACCGCCGTGTTTACCCGGCAGACGCCCCTCTCCGTCACCTATGACTTCGGCAAGGAGGTCCACCGTCACGAGGGACGGGTCATTACGGCGGAATACCCGGAATTCTATCTGGTGTGCTGCTACACGCCCAACTCCAAGGACCAGCTTTCCCGGCTGGACTACCGCATGGAGTGGGAGGACGATCTGCGGGACTATCTGATGGAGCTGGATCAAACGAAGCCGGTGGTCTACTGCGGCGATCTCAATGTGGCCCATCAGGAGATCGACCTGAAAAATCCGAGATCCAACCGCATGAACCCCGGCTTTTCCGACGAGGAGCGGGCCAAAATGACTCAACTGTTAGCAAGCGGCTTTACGGACACCTTCCGGTATCTGTATCCGGACAAGACCGGCGCGTACTCCTGGTGGAGCTATCGCTTCAATGCCCGGAAGAACAACGCCGGGTGGCGCATCGACTATTTTATTGTCTCCGACCGGCTGAAGGATAAGATCAAAAGCGCCGACATCTGGAGCGAGGTCTTAGGCAGCGACCACTGCCCTGTGGTGCTGGAGCTGGAGCTCTGACCCTATGACAGCAGGGCGTTGATCTCATCGACCTCCAAGTCCTGTAAGGCCCAGTTGATGCCGTAGCCGATGACCTTGCCGAGGTCCCGCACCTGCTGGTCAATGTCCCGGGGCGTGACCATGAGGTTTTCCGGGCGGCTCCGCAGGGTTTCCAGATCCGGCTCCGGAAGGCCGGATTCCTCCAATAGATCCGCTGCTAACGTGGCGGCATCCACCACCGTGGGGACGCCCACGGCCAGCACCGGTACCCCCAGCGTTTCCCGGTTCAGGGCGGAGCGGTGATTGCCTACGCCGCTGCCGGGGATGATGCCGGTGTCGCTGAACTGGACGGTACAGCACACCCGCCCCACCCGGCGGGAGGCCAGCGCGTCCACGGCGATGACCACCGACGGATGGAGCCGGTCCACCAGTCCCCGCACCGCCTCTGCAGATTCCACGCCGGTGGTCCCCAACACCCCCGGCCGCAGGGCCGCCACCGGGCGGAACCCGGAAAAGTGCTGGGGCATAGCGTCGATGAGATGGCGGGTGATGAGGATGCTGTCCGCCGCCAGCGGGCCGACGGCGTCCGGCGTCATGGCCCGGTTTCCAAGGCCCACCACCAGCACCGGACCGCTGTCCGGAGTCAACTCCTTGACTTGCTGCCCCACGGCCCGCACCGCCCGGTCGAAAAACCCATCCCCCCTCTGCCAGAAGGCGGTGAGGTCAAGGGTGCGGTAACTGCCCGCAGGCTTTCCCAGTGCGGCCTCCCCTTCCCGGTCCAGAATATCCACCTGCGTGACCGGATATCCCTGTATTTTCTTCTCCGTGGCCTTTACGCCTGCCAGCCGGGTGGTTTTCCCGGCGGATTCCTGCCACAGCTCGTGGGCCTCGATTGCCAGATCCGTCCGTTTTGTAAACATTTTGCCCTCCTGACACAAAATCTTGTGGTATTAAGGGTAGCTTTTGCGGAGAAATTCGCGTTATACAAAAAAATATAGAAATATTAAAAAAAGGCTTGCTTTTTCTGGACTTCTCTGCTAAAATATCATTCTGCACGGTGGAAATTATGAAACCGCGCCAAGAAATGCCAGGAGGAGGTGTTTGGTTTGCCGAATATCAAGTCTGCCAAGAAGCGTGTCCTCATCGGTGAGGTCCGCAACGCGCGCAATAAGGCTACGAAGTCCGATCTGAAGACTGCCATCAAGAAGTTCGAGGCGGCTGCCGCTGAAGGCAATCGCACCGAGGCCGATGGCGCTTACAAGGTCGCGGTCAAGAAGGTCGATCAGGCTGTCGCTAAGGGCGTTCTGCACAAGAACACGGCTGCTCACCGCAAGAGCGCTATGACCCTGAAGCTCAACAAGATCGGTTAATAGGCCAAACAAAAGGACATCCGTCAGGATGTCCTTTTTTGTTTTGCCTTAAACTGACCTTATAAAATTTTGCAATTCTGAATATTGAGATAGTATCAAGCTGGGATATAATGAATGCAAGAACAGGCGGTACACGCCGGAACAGGTGAAGTGCAATGGAAAATCAGAAGGTAAGAAAGTTAGTTCTCAGTGCTTTGATGGCCGCCCTTGTCTATGTGGCTACCAGCATCATTCAGATCCCGTCCCCCGTCAACGGCTATGTGAATCTGGGCGACTGCTTCGTGCTGCTCTCCGGTTGGCTGTTGGGGCCTTGGTATGGCGCGGCGGCGGCCGGTATCGGCTCCATGCTGGTGGATCTGCTCAGCGGCTACGGACACTATGTTCCCGGCACCCTGATCATTAAGGGTCTTGACGCCTTGGTAGCGGCGCTGATCTTCCGGGCCTTGGGCCGCGGGAAGACTGCCATGCTGGTCAGCGGCATCGTGGGGGAGACCATCATGGTCCTGGGCTATTTTGCCTACGCCTCCATGATCTTGGGCAAGGGTCTGGCGGCGGCCGCCAGTATTCCCGGCAATATCGTTCAGGGGATCGCCGGTATCGCCATCGGTCTTGCGCTGGCTGTGCTGCTGCAAAAGGCAAAGGCGCCTGCGCTGAGCGGTCTGGAACTGTAAACGAAAAAATAAGGCGGCCGTGTGAGAAAAATTCTCACACGGCGCCTTGTGCGTAAAACAAAAGGGAGGCTTATATATGGCAGGAACAACGGTACATACATTGGAGAATCAACAGCTTTTGGAACAGGTAGAGCGGGAGTCCGCCGCTGCGGCCCGCCAACTGGCGGAGACTGCCCATCTGCGGAAGGGACAGCTCGTGGTCATCGGATGCAGTACCAGTGAGGTGGTAGGGCATCAGGTGGGAAGCTGGTCTACACCGGAGGTGGCGGATGCCATTTTCCGGGGCCTTGACAGTGTGTTCGGCCCCATGGGCGTCTACATGGCTGCCCAATGCTGCGAGCATCTGAACCGGGCTTTGATCGTGGAATACGAGGCGGTCACCGGCGGGGAGATCGTCAATGTGGTGCCCCAGCCCAAGGCGGGCAGCTCCTTCGCCACCGCCGCTTACAAGGCGTTTCGGCATCCTGTGGCGCTGGAGGAGATCCGGGCGGATGCAGGACTGGACATCGGTGGCACCCTCATCGGGATGCACTTGAAAAAGGTGGCGGTGCCGGTGCGGCTGGAGCAGGATCACATCGGTCAGGCCATTGTGCTGGCGGCCCGGGTACGGCCCAAGTTCATCGGCGGTGACCGCGCCGTTTATGATGAGACCCTGAAGGAGGGCTATCCTGATTTTACGGATTGATCGGGTATCTGCTTTCCTTACACGCAATTATTTTATGGGAAAGAGGCCCCGGGAGAAAGCGGTTTCTCCCGGGGCTTTTCATGCAGTTCCGCTTTGAGATCGTATCCAATGGCGTCAGGTCCCCCTGTACTTTCGGGGGAGCAAAGTGCAGATTGGAACTTGCTGCAGCAAAAAACAGCTCCGGTCCGTACTGGACCGGAGCTGTTTGCTTACATTTTAAAGCTGCTTGACCGTGTAGTAGACAGCCAGTGCGAAGACCACCGCTGCCAGTGCCCACATGGCGTAGTAGGAGATGCCACCGCCCAGCAGAGAGGCCAGCAGAGCCAGCGCGGAAAGACCGCAGGCTGCATATACCGGCAGCTTATCCGCTTTGGGGGGTAGGAGCTTATTCAGCTTGCCGCTCTTGGTCAGTGCGGCGAGAGCTGCCAGCAGAACCAGATAGATCACCACGCAGACCTTAACGGTGGTGCCCACATACATGCTGGAACCGTACCGACGCACGCCCCACAGAACAAAGAGGGAGGCGCCCAGCACCGTCAGAGCCAGTGCACATTCCCGGTCATACAGCGCCCAGAGGATTCCCAGCAGCATGATGACCGGCACAACGATTGTCATAAAAGAGAGGGTGGCCATATTTAAGCGGACCAGAGCCGTAGCCGCACCCACAAAAGCGCCTGCCGCAGCAAGGATCCAAGCGGACTTCTGCTTCTTGGCGCTGCCCCGCAAAACCAGAGCGGCGATCACGCCCACTGCCAACACACCCGCGCCGATCCCGGCCAGAGTCCAGAGGTAGTGATCATACCAGGCGATCCGGGTCAGTTCAGAGTCGGCATTGATATAAAAACGACGCAGGATCAGTAAATACAGTTCTGCTACGCAGCCAGCCAGAAAAAATTTCATTGCTCCATTCATGGGTTCGTCCTTCGGAGCGACCTTTTTATTCGGATTTTTTGCCATCTATTAAAACCTCCAGGGTTATATTTCCCAAAATGCGGGCAGTCCATTCCAGACCGGTTCCCGCCGACACACGTTCATAGTATACCAGTCTCTTTTCCAATTTGCAAGGAAAACCTTCATTGCTTTTTTACAATATTCGCGGTATACTGAAAAAATCGAATCAAATTCTAACGGAGGACGCCATGAAACGGTTCTCAATTCTGATACTGACCCTGTGCCTGTGCCTGACAGGCTGCGGAAAACAAACAACGGAGGCTACTGCCCAGATCTTCGCCATGGACACGGTGATGGAGGTTGCGGCCTATGGTGAACATGCGGAGCAAGCGGTAAAATACACAGAGAAAAGGATCGAAGAGTTGGAAAATCGGCTCTCCCGTACAAAGGCGGACAGTCTGGTATCCGGGCTGAATCGGGACGGCAGCATCCGGCACTTGACTTACGATTACTGGAATCTCATCGCCCGTGCGAAGGAGTATCGGGACGCCACAAACGGCGCGTTTGATATTACCATTGCTCCCGTCATGGATGCCTGGGGCTTCACCGGAGACAGCTTCCGGGTACCGGAGCAGTCCGAACTGGACACACTGTTGAAAAAGGTGAACAGCGATGCGATTCAGATGTTGGGGTCGCCCTCTGATTCTGTGACGCTGGGGGAAGGACAAGCCATCGACTTAGGGGGCATCGCCAAGGGCTATACCTCCGATTGTGTAGAGGCTGTTTTCTATGACCATGAGATCGAAAACGGTAAAATCTCTCTGGGCGGCAACGTGTTCGTGCTGGGGACCAAGCCCGACGGCTCCGACTGGCGGGTGGGGATAAAGGATCCCCGGAATGAGAGCGGCCTTGCGGCGATCCTGTCCCTGCGGGACGCCTACGCCATCACCTCCGGCGGCTACGAGCGGTACTTTGAGGAAAACGGAAAAACCTACCACCATATTATTGACCCCGCCACCGGCTATCCTGCGGACAGCGGTCTGCTGTCAGTGACGGTGGTGGCGGATGCCAACGGGCCGGATCAGAAATGGGTTCAGCCCGGAAACGGCACTATGTGCGACGCTTTTTCCACGGCGTTGTTCGTCATGGGAGAGGAGCAGGCGCTGGACTTCTGGCGAAATGGCGGGTATGACTTCGATCTGGTGCTGGTGACGGAGGATGGCCGGGTGGTCATCACTGCCGGACTGGCGGACCGGTTTGAGGAAGTGAAGGACAGTGGGTACACCTATGAAACGGTTTCCTGAGCTGAAGCCCAATTTCTGGGATGTGATCGTGGTCTTGGCGGTCATTGCGCTGGCGGCTCTCTCGGCCATGACGGTCTGGCGTGGCGGAACCGAAACCGGTGCTCTGACGGCGGTGGTCACCGCTGACGGGCAGGAGATTGACCGCTTTGCCCCGGCGGACCTGCTGAACGCGCCACGCACCTATTCTTATAACGGCGTGACGCTGACGGTGGCGGCGGAGGACGGAAACGGCCTTCGGGTCAGTTCCTCCGACTGTCCCACCCAGGACTGCGTCCGCACCGGAACTATTTCCCGCAGCGGACAGAGCATCGTGTGCCTTCCGGCCCGGATCATCATTCAGCTCACCGGCGGCGCGGCGGACAGCAACGATGTGGACATTGTGATCGGTTAGGAGGGGAACTGTGAAGCTGACAACGAAGCAGTTGACCCTCTGCGCCGTGCTGACAGCGCTGGCGCTGGCGTTCAGCTATCTGGAAAACTTTTTCCCATTATCTCTGGCCATTCCCATCCCCGGCATCAAGCTGGGCCTTGCTAATATTGTGACGGTATTCGCCCTGTACGCCCTTGGTCCCGCTCAGGCGCTGCTGATTTTGACAGGCCGGTGCCTGCTGGGGGCGGTGTTTGCCGGGAACATGAACGCCCTGATCTTCTCCCTGCTGGGGGGCTTTTCCGCCATGCTGGTGATGATCTTGCTGTCCCGATCCCGGCATTTGTCCGTCTACGGCGTGTCCATCGGCGGCGCAGCGGCCCACAACTGCGGCCAGATCGCGGCGGCCTGCCTGACACTGGGCTCAACGGCCCCACTGTACTACCTGCCAATTCTGCTGGGAGCCTCCCTGATCACCGGAGCAGTGACAGGCGTGGCGGCAGCTTGTCTGTTCCGGGCGCTGGTCCATACAAACATTTTGCGGTAACAAATCGGCCTATTTTCCCATAGAATGGAAAAATGGTTGACTTTCCAACGGAGAGGTGCTACACTAAACTTGCTATGAGAAATGAATTTGTAAAAACCTGTTGTTGTAAGACATAGGGCGGCTGAACTGCTGATCGCAGATACAGGCGTCCGTTTCAGCGTGCCTGTGTCTTGCATGAAGAGCTTTCAGGAGCGATGTGCAAGCGCACATCGCTCCTTTTGTTTTACCCGGCCGCGTTTCCCAGAGATGGGAAGATTCAACATGAATTATATTGATGAGGAGGACACAGTTATGAACTTCACACATTTGGTAGGGAACACCCCCATGATCCGCATTCGCTATAAGCTGGACGGCCGGGAGGGCTTCGTCTGGGCGAAGCTGGAGGCCTACAACCTCTCCGGCAGCATCAAGGATCGTCTGGCGGCCCACGTTATCACTAAGTCCACCGCCAACGGCACCCTGAAGCCCGGCCAGCCTATCGTGGAGATGACCAGCGGCAACACCGGCATCGCCTTCTCCGCACTGGGCACGTTCACCGGCCATCCCGTCCACATCTTCATGCCGGACTGGGCCAGCGAGGAGCGGAAAAAGCTGATGGCCATGTACGGTGCCACCCTGCACCTGATCTCACGGGAAGCCGGCGGCTTCAACGCAGCCCTTCAGGGGGCCAGAGATCTGGCGGAGGAGATTGGCGGCTTCCAGCCCAAGCAGTTTGAAAATCAGGATAACCCAGAGGCCCACTACCTTACTACCGGCGTTGAGATCCTGCGCCAGCTTCCGGATGTGACGGACTTCGTGGCCGGCGTCGGCTCCGGTGGCACCCTCATGGGCACTGCCCGCCGCCTGAAGGCAGATCACGCCGTCCGGGCTGTGGCTGTGGAGCCGGATGCAGTGCCTCTGCTTTCCGGCGGGACTGTCAAGGGCGCTCACCACATTGAGGGCATCGGCGATGACTTTATCCCCGCTGTGGTGGACCAGACTCTGGTGGATGGCGTAATGGATATCAACGATCTGGACGCCATTGCTATGGCGGCAAAATTCGGTCGTGTACTGGGCCTTGGCGTGGGTATCTCCTCCGGCGCTAACTTCCTTGGCTCTGTGATTCAGAATCTGGAGCCGGGCCGGAAGGTGGCTACCGTCTTTGCCGATGACAGCAAGAAGTATCTCACCACCATGCTCTCCAATCCCCCGGCAGAAACGGCGGATATGTGGAGCTCCCGCATTGAACTGCTGGATTACGAGCCGGTGGAAACTCTGTAATTTGCAATCTTGTGCAGCTTTTCCTTGCGGAGCCTTTGGATTCATGTTAGAATCGTCTGTAAAGGGACAAAACAGACGGCGGAGCCGGGCTTGTTGGCCCGGCTTCGTTTTGCTTACAGAAGGGAGAGACCAGATGTTTCACACGATTTTATTTGATCTGGACGGTACATTGACGGATTCGCGGGAGGGGATCGTCAACTCCGTGAAATACACCATTGAAAAGCTGGGCGGGACCATGCCGGATGCCCAGACCCTTTTGAAATTCATCGGTCCGCCGCTGCAGGAATCCTTCATGGAGCACTGCGGCTACAGCCGGGAGAAGGCGGTGGAGGGCGTTCGGGTGTTCCGGGAGCACTATGTGCCGGTGGGACAGTATGAAAACGAGGAGGCCCCCGGTATGCGGGACGTTCTGGAACGGCTGAAGGCCAAGGGATACACTCTGGCGTTGGCCTCCTCCAAGCCGGAGGAGCTGTGCGTGAGCATCTGTCGGCGTTTTGGCTTTACACCCTTTCTGTCCGCTGTGACCGGCAGCCCTGCGGGGGCCGACTGGGAAAAGGCGGATGTCATTCGGGAAGCCATGCGCCGCCTGCGCTTGACCGATGCGGATAAGCCCACCGTTTTGATGGTCGGTGACCGGAAGTATGATGTGCTGGGCGCGCAGGAATGCGGCCTTGCCTGCGTGGGCGTGGAGTTCTTCGGGTACGCCGCACCCGGCGAACTGGCGGAGGCCGGGGCTGCCGCGGTGGTGCGGACGGCGGAGGAACTGGAACAGTTTATCCTGAATCATTGAGCGTGAGAGACGGACTTTGTCCGTCTCTTTTTTCATCTGTTTTCCGCAAACGTGCGCTGAATTTTTGAAAATCGTCATTTTTGTGCATATTTCTCTTTACAAAATCGGGGAACTCCTATATAATATCATGGCTAAAGTAATCTATATGGAAATTGGAGAATCAGTATGGCTTTGATCGAATATGACGTTTATAAGCAGAAGCTGCGGGACCTGGAACCGGAGCTGAAGAAGCTGGGGGACGCCCTTGACATCGACGCTGTGGCTCAGGAGGCCGCCCGTCTGGAGGATGAGACCACGCAGGACGGCTTCTGGAACAATCTGGAGCGCTCTCAGAAGGTGCAGACCCGCCTGAAGCAGCTTCAAAACAAGCTCCACCGCTTCAAGAAGCTCATGAGCACCTGGGAGGATCTGACCACCCTGTGCGAGATGGGCCAGGAGGCGGAGGACGAAGAGATTCTGGAAGAATTGAAAACAGAGTTCCCCGCGTTGGAAACCGAGATCGAAGAGATCCGTATGACCACGCTGCTCTCCGGTGAGTATGACGCAAACAACGTTATTCTCCAGCTCCACTCCGGTGCCGGCGGCACCGAGGCCCAGGACTGGTGCCAGATGCTCTACCGGATGTATACCCGCTGGGCGGAGCGTCACGGCTACGCTTGGAAAACGCTGGACTACGAGGAATGTGACGAGGCCGGTATCAAATCTGCCGTTATTTCCATCGAGGGCGAGAATGCCTACGGCCTGCTGAAGAGCGAACACGGCGTCCACCGTCTGGTCCGCGTCTCTCCCTTTGACGCCAACGCCCGCCGCCAGACCAGTTTTGCCGCTGTGGAGGTCATGCCGGAGCTGCCTGATGACGTAGAGGTGGAGATCCGCCCGGAGGACATCGAAATGCAGGTCTACCGCTCCTCCGGTGCCGGCGGCCAGCACATCAACAAAACCTCCTCCGCCGTCCGCCTGATCCACAAGCCCACCGGCATTGTGGTGGCCTCCCAGCAGGAGCGTTCCCAGTTCCAGAACAAGGATAACTGTATGAAGCAACTGCGTGCCAAGCTGATCGAACTGAAGATCCAGCAGCATGCCGAGAAAATTTCTGACATCAAGGGCGTGCAGATGAAAATCGAGTGGGGCAGCCAGATCCGCTCTTACGTGTTCATGCCCTACCAGTTGGTAAAGGACACCCGCACCGGCTACGAAACCAGCCAGATCGACAATGTGATGGACGGCGACTTGGACGGCTTCCTGAACGCCTACCTGACGCAGCTGGCCACCGGCGAGCTGAAAAAGTAAGTTGTCGGCAGGCTGGTTTCCCGCCGCTTATGCGGCGAACAAGCGTTTTGCGGAGCAAAACCTTGAAATGGTCGGGCTTTGCCCGGACATTTGAGTGAAATGCAGGGTTCCCATGTGCCCCCGGCACATGGGATGCGACCAGCCAGATCGACAACGTGATGGACGGCGACCTGGACGGCTTCCTGAATGCCTACCTGACGCAGCTGGCCACCGGCGAGCTGAAAAAGTAAATGCCAGAAAAGGCGCGGCTGAAAGGCCTCGTCTTTCTTCCGAAAGCTGATATGAAAGGAACCAATCTAATTTATGAGTAAGCAAAACGCCGCAAGTGCGGCTCCCCAGGAAAACAAGATGGGCGTTCTGCCGGTAGGCAAACTGCTGGCTGGTATGGCGGTGCCCATGATGATCTCTATGCTGGTACAGGCGCTGTACAACATCGTGGACAGCGTGTTCGTCTCCCGGCTCAGTGAGAACGCCTTCAACGCCGTGGGTCTGGCGTTCCCTCTCCAGAGCCTGATGATCGCCGTGGGCGCAGGTACTGCCGTGGGCATCAACGCCCTGCTTTCCCGCTCTCTGGGCGAGAAGAAGCAGGAGATGGCGGACCGGGCTGCCGGCGCGGGTATCTTCCTGCTGCCCATTTGCAGCTATCTTGTCTTTGCCTTCATCGGCCTGTTCCTCTCCCGGCCCTTCTTCATGGCGCAGGCCAAGGCAGTGCCGGAGATCGTGGAATACGGCGTGCAGTACACCCGGATCTGCTTAGGCCTTTCCGTGGGTATTTTCAGCCAGTTCTGCTTTGAGCGGCTGCTGCAATCCACCGGCCGTACCAGTCTGGCCATGTGCACCCAGCTATTGGGCGCCATCATCAACATCGTGATGGACCCCATTCTGATCTTCGGACTGTGCGGCGCACCCCGGATGGGCGTGGCCGGCGCTGCTGTGGCCACCGTTGTTGGACAGATCGTGGCGGCGATCGTGGGCCTGATCGTGAATATCAAGTGCAACCACGACATTCACATCCGCCGGGAGAACATCCGCTGGGACCCCATCGTGGCCAAGGAGATCTACCGGGTGGGTATCCCCTCCATCATCATGCAGTCCATCAGTTCTGTGATGACCTTCGGCATGAACAAGATCCTCTTCGTGTTCACCCCTACCGCCACTGCCGTGTTCGGCGCGTATTTCAAGATTCAGAGCTTCGTATTCATGCCTATTTTCGGTCTGAACAACGGCATGGTGCCCATTATCTCCTATAACTACGGCGCTGCCCGGCCCCAGCGGGTGTGGAAGACTGTGCGGCTCTCCACCATCACCGCCATGGTCATCATGGTCCTTGGCTTTGCCATTTTCCAGCTGTTCCCCTCCACGCTGCTGGGCCTGTTCGACGCATCGGAGACCATGCTGGCCATCGGCGTTCCCGCCCTGCGGATCATCAGCGTTTCCTTCCTGCTGGCAGGCTTCTGCATCATTGCAGGCTCTGTGTTCCAGGCCATCGGCAATCCGGTGTACAGCCTGATCGTTTCCGTGTGCCGTCAGATGGTGGTATTACTGCCGGTGGCGTGGCTGCTGTCCCGGACCGGACGGCTGGAGCTGGTGTGGTGGGCCTTCCCCATCGCGGAGGTCATGTCCTTCACCCTGAGCACGATCTTCCTGCGCCGCACCGTCAAGTCCGCCAACGAGGTCATGAATTCCAGCGCGGACTGACCGCATGCCTGATTTAAAAGTACACCCCGTTCTTCTGAAAAAGCGGAAGAACGGGGTATATTTTTGCGCATAAAACTGCATGCATGAGCAACGCACCGCGAACATGCACAAATGCCAGTGCATGAAGTTTTCGTGCATCATTCCCGGTTGCCCTGCGGGGGCGAGGGAATGGCACATTTCTTATTTTACTGTGCTTTTGCATAGCAAAATCCCCCGGAAGAGACCTTCCGGGGGAGAGATGTATGTAGGATTTCAGGACAGGAGCATTTTGTCATTGGCCTCGTCAGAGCCGCTGGCGCGGCTGAACAGGGCCAGCAGGTCGGGGACCGTCAGCTTCTTCTTGTCCTCACCGGAGATATCCACCACCACCCGGCCGGCATCCATCATAATGAGCCGGTTGCCGTGGGCGATGGCGTCCTTCATGTTGTGGGTGATCATGAGGGTGGTGAGGTTGTTCTCCTGCACGATCTGGTCGGACAGAGCCAGCACCTTGTCAGCGGTCTTGGGGTCCAAAGCGGCAGTGTGCTCGTCCAACAGCAGCAGCTTGGGCTGCTTCAGGGAGGCCATCAGCAGCGTCAGCGCCTGACGCTGACCGCCGGAGAGCAGGCCCACCTTGGCGGTAAGGCGGTCCTCAAGCCCCAGATCCAGCGTTTTCAGCAGTTCCCTGTAATCTGCCCGCTCCAAGGCGGTGATGCCCCACTTCAACCCCCGGGGCTGGCCCCGGCGGGCTGCCAGCGCCAGATTTTCCTCGATCTGCATGGTGGGCGCGGTGCCCATCATGGGGTCCTGAAACACCCGCCCCAGAAATGCCGCCCGCTTGTGCTCCGGCAGCTTGGTAACGTCCTGTCCGTCGATGGTGATGGTGCCGGAATCCACCTGGAACACGCCAGCGATGGCGTTCAGCATGGTGGACTTGCCCGCACCGTTGCCGCCGATAACGGTGACAAAATCCCCGTCATTCAGTGTCAGGTTCAGATGGTTCAACGCTACCTTAGCGTTGATGGTATTGGGATTAAACGTCTTGCAGATATCCTTCAACTCAAGCATGGACGGAACCTCCCTTCTTGGTGTGGATGTGGCCCTTCCAGTAGGGGATCGCCAGGAACACGGCCACGATCAGGGCGGACACCAGCTTCAGATCGTTGGTGTTCAGACCCAGCTGCAAAACGATTTGCAGAACGATGTAGTAGATGACGGCACCGATGGAGACCGCCAGCAGCTTCAACGCGAAGTTGATGAATACCTTGCCGAAGGCCACTTCGCCGATGATGACGGCGGCCAGACCAATGACGATAGCGCCCCGGCCCATGTTGATGTCGGAGGAACCCTGGAACTGGGCCAGCAGACCGCCGGACAGGGCTACCAGACCGTTGGACACCATGAGTCCCAGCACCACGTTGGCGTTGGTATTGATGCCCTGAGCCCGGGCCATGTTGGGATTTGCGCCGGTGGCACGGAGGGAGCAGCCCTTTTCCGTGCCGAAAAACCAGTACAAAACGGCAATGAGCACCACCGTGAATACCAGCAGCAGAGGCAGGGGGTTATCCAGACTCACCGAACGCACATACCGCTGGGATACCAGCAGATCATACTTATCCACGCCTACTGCCTGATTGGCCTTGCTGCCCATGATCCGCAGGTTGATGGAGTAGAGGGACAACTGGGTCAGAATACCGGCCAGAATGGCGGGGATGCCGCATTTCGTGTGGAACAGGCCGGTGACAAAGCCGGCCAGCATACCTGCCAGAAAGGCGCACAGCAACGCGGCCCAAGCGTTCAGACCTGCCCGGATCAGCATGACGGCCACGGCACCGCCGGTGGCCAGAGATCCGTCCACCGTCAGATCAGCTACATCCAGAATACGGAAGGTGATGTAGACGCCGATGGCCATCAGGCCCCAGATCAGGCCCTGGGCCACAGCGCCCGGCAGCGCATTGAGAAGGGAGGATAGAAAACTCATACCGTTTCTCCTTGTTCACAGCGGGAGGAGGGGATTGCCCCCTCCCGCCAGATTTTCGTTATAGGATCGCGTTTGTTTTGGATCAGCCCTCAATGGCCTCATAGCCGTCCAGAGGCTGGATGCCCAGCTCCTCGCAGATGGTGGGGTTGTACTTGGGGGTGGCGTCGGTGTATTCGATGGGCATGGTGGAGATATCCGCCTCGCCGGTGAGGATCTTGGCAGCCATCTTGCCGGTGGTCACGCCCAGATCATAGTAGCTGATGGACAGGGTAGCCACGCCGCAGCCGGAGCAGATACCCTCCTCGCCGCAGATAGCGGGAACACCGGCGGGCACCAGGATGTTGGCGATGGCCTCGGTGTTGGAGGCGGCGGTGTTATCGGTGGGGAGATAGACCACATCCGCGTAGTCAGCGGCAGACTGGGTCACGGACGCCACGTCATTGGAGTCGGTGAAGGCAAATTCCTTGGTCTCAATGCCCTTGTTGGCCAGGCAGGTCGCCACTTCCTGGATCTGGTAGCTGGAGTTGGGTTCGGCGGAGCAGAACAGCAGGGCCACCTTCTTGGCCTCGGGGAACCACTCGGTGATCATATCGGCCTGCTGGCTCAGGTCAGCCAGATCGGAGGTGCCGGAGATGTTGCCGCCTACGGTGCCGTCGAAATCGTCAAGATCCAAGGCCACGCCGTAAGCGGTGATGGAGGTGCCCAGAATGGGAATGTCGGCAGTCGCGGAAGCGGCGGCGGTCAGGGCGGCGGTGGCGTTGGCCATGATCAGGTCCACGCCCTCGGAAACAAAGCCGTTGACGATCGTACCGCAGTTGTTGGCCTCGCCGGAGGCGTTCTTGTTTTCAAACTCCACCTGGCCGGGGAGGGCTTCATTCAGAGCGTCGATAAAACCCTGGGTTGCAGCGTCCAACGCAGGGTGCTGCACCAGCTGGCAGATGCCGACCTTATAGGTGGCGCCCTCGGCGGAGAAATTGTCAGAGCTGGCAGAGGAATTGTCAGAGCCGGTGGAGGGTGTCTCCGTCTTGGAGCCGCCGCAGGAGGCAAGGGACAGCGTCATGGCCGTAGCCAGAACAAGAGCGAGCAATTTCTTTTTCATAGTGATCTTCTCCTTTTGTCCGTATCCGGACGAATTCATAAAGTTGGATGCCTTCCAAAAAACAAGGGGGGCTCTGTCCGTGGAACAGAGCCCCCTCGCGTTTAACGAGTGCAAGCCTTATGCCCGGCAGAATGCCTGTTCCGTTTCTGCATTATGAAAGAAGCCCGCAAAATAGCGTGCGTAGCGGTAAATATAGGTAAACATTCCGAAACGCATTGTGAACTCCTTTCCGCCGCACCGGGCTTTGTGATGTTATTACCATACAGCTTTAAACGACTAAAGTCAACTGTGATTTTCCACAAAATACGGTGAGATTAAATCCGAACTGACGAGCCGCTTTGACAATTTCGTGAAATTCTGCTACACTGCTCATCACAGAGGGCCGGTTACACCTGATATGCCGCGGCTCTCAGAAAAAGAGGATCTGCTATGAATCATTTCAAAAAAATTGCCGGTGTGCTGGAGGCCCACGGCCTGGACGCTGTGCTGCTGACTTGCGAGGCCAACCGCTTTTACGCCTCCGGTTTTCACTCCTCCGGGACGGACGGTGTGGCCATCGTCACTCGAAACCACAACTATTATTTCACCGACAGCCGGTATACGGAGGCCGCAGCCCGCCATGTACGGGATGCGGAGATCCGGGAAACGGACCGGGAACATCCCTACTCCGCCCTCATCAACGAGGTCACCGAGAAGGAACACATCACCCGCATGGGGTATGAGGATGAATATATGACGGCGGCGGATTTCCGCCGCTTTTCGGAGAAGCTCCACTGCGAGCTGGTCCCCGCCACGGAGCTTTTGTGGACGCTGCGGGCCGTCAAGGACCAGGCGGAGTTGGAGTGTATGATCCAGGCCCAGCGGATCGCGGAAAAAGCGCTGGCGGACATTCTCGGCGAGATCCGTCCCGGCATTACGGAAAAGGAAATTGCCGCACTGCTGCTCTATAAAATGCTGCACTACGGCGCGGAGGACAAGTCCTTTGACCCCATCGTGGTCTCCGGGGCCAACGGCAGCCTGCCCCACGGTGTTCCCAGTGAGAAGCCCATTCAGGCCGGGGAGTTCGTCACCATGGACTTCGGCTGCAAATTCGGCGGCTACTGCTCGGATATGACCCGCACAGTGGCTGTGGGCCATGTGACGGAGGAGATGGAGACTGTTTACAACACGGTCCTCAAGGCCCAGCTTGCCGGAATCGCCGCGGCAAAGGCCGGAGTCACCGGCGCGGCGGTGGACGGCGCCGCCCGGCGGGTCATCGCGGACGCCGGATACGGTCCCTATTTTGGTCACAGCTTTGGCCACAGCGTTGGCGTGGAGATCCATGAAAATCCCAATGCTACGCCGTCCAACAGCAAGCCGCTGCCTGCCGGCGTTGTCATCAGCGCGGAGCCGGGGATCTATCTGCCGGGGAAGCTGGGCGTTCGCATTGAGGATGTGATCGTCATCACAGAACAGGGCTGTCAGAACATTACGCTGGCATCCAAGGAGCTTCTGATCCTGTAAATGGTCCGGAACTATACAAAATGGGTTGTGAGACTGTACTTTCGCATGGTCCATTTGGTGAAAGGCACTGTTGACAATTTCACGCCGGACTCTCATAATCATGAGAGAAACAGAATTTAGAAACGATCCGAAAGGAGCTGTGGAATGGACAAAGTTTACATTACCGGCCATCGCAACCCGGATACCGACTCCATCGTATCCGCCATGGCCTACGCCGCACTGAAAAACGCTCTGGGGCAGCGGCAGTACTGCGCCGCCCGCCTGGGCCAGATCAGCGATGAGACGAAAGCCGTTCTGGACAAATTCGGTGCCCAGCCGCCGGAGCTGATCAACAACGTTCGGACGCAGGTCCGGGACCTGGACTTCGATACGCCGCCCACCCTGTCTCCCGCCGCTACCATCAGCCGGGCCTGGCAGATGATGCAGGCGGACCGGATCTCCGTACTGCCTGTGGCCAATGAGGACGGTACGCTTTACGGTATGCTTTCCGCCGGTGACGTGGCCAGCTACGATATGCTGGCTGTCCGCAATTCCACGGTCAAGAACGTGCCGGTCTATAACCTGCTCTCCGTTTTGGAGGGAAAGGTCCTCAACGAGGGCGGCCAGATCCGGGATGAGATCTCCGGCGAGGTCACCATCGCCCTGCCTGCGGGACGGGAAAACCTGCTGTTTTCCTCTCCGGACAGCATCGTGGTCTGCGGCGATCAGCCGGACATGATCAAGCGGGCACTGGAGCTGCGGGTCACCTGCGTCATCGTCTGTCAGGCGGAGGTCAGCCGGGAGCTGCTGGAGCAGGACACCGATACCTGCATCATCTCCACGCCTTATGACGCGTACCGGGCAGTCCACCTGATCTGCCACTCTCTGCCTATCGAGCGCATCTGCAAGAGCCACGATCTGGTTTCCTTCCATCTGGACGATTATATCGATGACGTGCGCAATACCGTGCTGGAAAGCCGATTCCGGGCTTACCCCATTCTGGATGAAAATGAGCACGTGGTGGGAACCCTGTCCCGATTCCATCTGCTGCGTCCCCGGCGCAAGCGGGTAATTCTGGTGGACCACAACGAAAAGGCCCAGTCTGTGCCCGGTCTGGATCAGGCGGACATTCTGGAGATCGTGGACCACCACCGTCTGGCGGATATTGAGACCAACAATCCTATTTATGTCCGGAATGAGCCGGTGGGCAGTTCTACCACCATCGTTGCGGATATGTATCAGGAAAAGGGTCTGATGCCCTCTGCCAAAATGGCGGGCCTCATGGCTGCCGCCATCGTGTCGGATACGGTCATGTTCAAATCTCCCACCTGCACCCAGCGGGATATCGACATTGCCAACCGGATGTCCCGTATTGCCAATGTCTCTCTGGAAGAGCTGGGGCAGACCATTTTCTCCGCCGCTACCGGTGAGGACAAGAGCGCTGAGTCCATTATCCGCACCGACTACAAGGAATTTCACATTGGCGGTCACAATCTGGCGGTGAGCCAGATCACCTGTCTGGATTCCGATCGTCTTATGGCCCGGAAAGAGGAATTCCTCGCCACGATGGAGACCATCCGTAAGAAGAACGGTCTGGACATTGTGCTGCTGATGATCACGAACGTATTGGTGGAAGGCTCCTATCTGCTGTATTCCGGAGATACGGAGACCATCCGGCAGGCATTCAATATCACCGGCGAGGAAAAGAACTGCGTGTTCCTGTCCAAGATCATGAGCAGGAAAAAGCAAATTATCCCGTCCCTCTCCGCTCTGTGGGGCTGAGAAACGCCGAATACAGACAAAACACCTCCGCGTGGATTTTCCACGCGGAGGTGTTTTTGCGCGCTAAACTGCCGAAATAGCGAGAAATAGCAAAAAGGCCCCCGGCGTGTCTTGTAAGACACGCCGGGGGGAGTCTTTCGATAAAATGGTGGATTTTCCGCGATGGTAAGGTAGGGCAGCCGTTAGCGGCTGTGCCGCTTTACGGATGCCGCATACCCCTTGCGGGTGAAGAGTGTGCGCGGGAAACCCAAGAAGGGTGTCCTGCGCTATTTAAATTAAATATTTTCAGAACTTTACAAAAGCTCTGAAAATATTGGCAGCAGGGCGAAAAGACCTTTTCGCCCTACTGTCTCCGGCGTGTCTTGCAGGACACGCCGGGGCAAGATCTGTCTTATCAGACTTACTTCATCAATCCGCACACCAGATCCGTGTAGCCGGAGGGATCGTCCAGCGGCAGTCCTGCGATCAGCAGCGCCTGATCGTACAGCAGCTTGGCGTAGGTTTTGGCCTTTTCCGGGTCGGCGGTCACGGCGTTCTCCAGAGCGGTGAAGGCCGGGTGCTCCGTGTTCAGCTCCAGAATCCGCTGGGCCTTGATGCTGCTGTCAGGCTGCATGAGCTGGAAATACTTCTCCATCTCAAAGCTCAGGCCCTCGCCGGCGGTGAGACATACAGGGTGCGATTTCAGCCGTGTGGAGGGTTTCACCTCTGCCACCGCGTCGCCCAGCGTCTCCTTCACGAAGGCAAACACATCCTTATGGGTGTCGGCCTCCTCCTTAGCCTTTTCCTGAGCGGACTCGTCGGATGCATCGTCCATGGCGGAGCGGAACTCCTTGTCCTTGTAGCTCCGCAGGGTCTGGGCCACAAACTCGTCCACTTCCTCTGTGAAGTAGAGGATCTCCACCCCCTGATCCTTTAAAGCCTCCAGCTGAGGCAGCTTGTCGATTTTATCCACGGTGTCACCGGCGGCATAATAGATGACCTTCTGATCCTCCTTCATCCGGGAGACATACTCATCCAGCGTCACCAGCTTCTTCTCCGTGGAGGACCAGAACAGCAGCAGATCCTGCAGCAGGTCCTTGTGGATGCCGTACTCGCTGACCACGCCGTATTTCAACTGGCGGCCGAAGTTCTTCCAGAAGGTTTCATAAGCCTCACGCTCGTCCTTGAGCATCTTGGCCAGTTCGCTCTTGATCTTCTTTTCCAGATTTCCGGCGATGACCTTCAGCTGGCGGTCATGCTGCAAAAGCTCCCGGGAGATGTTCAGACTCAGATCCGGGGAATCCACCACGCCCCGGACGAACCGGAAGTGCTCCGGCAGCAGATCCGGGCACTTGTCCATAATGAGAACGCCGCTGGAATAGAGCTGCAGACCCTTTTCGTATTCCTTGGTGTAGAAGTCGAAGGGAGTGACGCCGGGGATGAATAGCAAGGCCTTGTAGGTCACGGCACCCTCGGCGGACACGGTGATGACCCGCTGGGGGTCCGCGAAATCGTGGAACTTCTCCCGATAGAACTCGTTATATTCCTCCGGCTTCACGTCGGCCTTTTTCCGCTGCCAGATGGGGACCATGGAGTTCAGGGTCTCCATCTCCACATAGGGTACCTCGTCCGGCTTGTCGGACATGCAGGAGGCCACCTTTTTCGTTTTCGTGACCGCCATGCGGATGGGGAAGCGGATGTAGTCGGAATACTTTTTGATCAGCTCCCGGAGCTTCCATTCTTCCAAAAACTCGCTGTAATGTTCGTCCTCGGTATCATCCTTCAGGTGCATGATGACCTCAGTGCCCGCATCGGACTTATCACATTCCGTGACGGTGTAGCCGTCGGCCCCTGAGGACTGCCACTGATAGGCGGTGTCACTGCCGAATTTCCGGGTGCGGACCGTCACCTGATCGCAGACCATGAAGGCGGAGTAGAAGCCCACGCCGAACTGACCGATCACGTCAGTGTCCTTGGTGTCATCTCCCACCTCCTGCTTGAACTTGTAGGAACCGGAGGAGGCGATGACGCCCAGATTGTTCTCCAGATCCTCCTTGTCCATACCGATGCCGTTATCCGTAACGGTGATGGTCCGGGCGTCCTTGTTGACAGACAGGTCGATCTTGAAGTCCTTCCGGGTCAGCTTCACGCTGTCATCCGTCAGAGCCTGATAGCACAGCTTGTCGCAGGCGTCGCTGGCGTTGGAGATGATCTCCCGCAGAAAGATCTCCTTGTGGGTGTAGATGGAGTTGATCATCAGGTCCAGCAGCCGTTTGGACTCCGCTTTGAATTGTTTCTTTGCCATAAACCAAACACTTCCTTTGTGTATTTTCATATCGTATGTCATTTTAACACGGAATGACTTGGAAAGAAATTACTTTTTTGTAAACTCCGCTGCTAAACCGTTGCCTTTCTCTGACCTATCCGCTAAAATATGTAAGGTAAAAACAGTTACGGTTCCGCGGGAGCCGACGGAAAGAGGCAGCAGGCGTATGTTCTATAAATTCAGATGCGCGGTGGCGCGGTTCATGTACGGCCGGAACGGCATGGATCAGATGAATCAGGCGCTCCTTCGGGGCTACCTGGTGATTCTGGTGGCCCAGTTGATTTTCAGCCTTCTGCGGCTATGGATCCCCGCCCGAATCTGCGAATCCCTCCTTTGGGTGCTGATGGTGTTTATTCTGTTCCGAATGTTCTCCAAAAACCTGACCAAGCGCCGGGCGGAGAACCAGAAGTTTATGGGCTGGATCTGGAAGGCCCGGAACAACGCCGCCGGGGCCAAGGCCCGCCGGGCGGATAAGGAGCACAAGTACTTCACCTGCAGATGCGGCGCCATCTGCAGGGTGCCGGTTGGGAAGGGGAAGATCGTTATCACCTGTCCCAAATGCGGAGCGAAGATCGAAGCGAAAAGCTGATACAAAAAAGCGGTTCCGGAAGTTCCGGAACCGCTTTTTCCATATATTCGCGGTGGGTCTAACCTACGTCCGCGTATTTCAGCTTGTAATAGCTCCAGCAGCGCCACTTGTGGACGGCGGCCTTCAATTCCATGGATGCTTCATCCGTCTGCTCATTCAAGATCCGCTGGGGCAGCACGGAGCCGTCTGCCAGGATATAGGTTTTCTTCTGCACCACCGGCGCGATCCGCCGGAGGGAAGAGAGAAAGTCGAACCACGGACTTTCCCCGGCGCGGCCGGTGAGGTCCAGCAGGACGCTGCCTAAAAAGGAAGCAGAGAGAACGCCGTCCTCCGGCAGGTCCAGCGCGGCCACGGCCTCATTCCAGTTCAGCGCGTCCGCGGCGGCGTCGTTGGCCCAGAGCACATAGGGGGTTTTGTAAGAGCAGAGAATGTCCTCCCGCTCGTTTTCCGGGATGGACACCTCAGATCCCAGCTCCGCATAGCCCTTCTGGTTGTCCCCCAGATAGGGGAGGTGGTCGCCGTAGAACACCAGCACCACAGGCTCATCCCGCTCTGCGAAGTAAGCCGTCAGCCGGCCCAGCATGGCGTCGGCATCCCGGACGCCTTCGGTGTAGACCTCCAGCATGGAGCGGGTCTCCGGGGAGATATCCGCCGTGGTGGAGACCGGGGGGAACACATAGCCCTCGCCGTACTTGTCGGCGGTGTAGCTCATGTGGTTCTGGATGGTGGTGGTGTAGTTGAACAGGGGGCGGCCCTCGCTGACCGCCGTTTCAAATTCTTCCTCGATCAGACCAGCCATGTAGTCATCCGTGACCCAGCGGCCCTTGTATTCCAGATCTTTCATGTCCTTGGCGAATACCTCGTGCTCCGCCCCCAGCCAGCGGTAGACATTCTCGCGGTTGTAGAACCAGGCGTCGCCGGGATGGTAGAAGGAGGTGCGGTAGCCGTCCGCCCCGAACACTCGGAACAAGCTGTCCAGATTTCGGTTCACCACCCGCATGGCGGAGGTGGCGGTGACGGACAGTGCATTGGTCTGCATTCCCGTCAGCACATCGAACTCCGTATTGGCGGTGCCTCCGGCGAAGCCGGGGACCACGATGTGACCGGAAAGAGTGTGAGGGTCCTTCTGTAAAGCGTGGAGGTTGGGCAGGGGATCGGTTTCCTCCGTCCAGTTGAACATGGGCTGGTCGGTGAGGTCGGAAAACGCCTCGTTCATCACGAGGATCACGCTGATGTCCTTGCCCAGCCCCGTCTGCCCGCCAGTCTCCCAACCGGCGGCCTCGGATTTGGAAAAGCCCTCCGGCTTGTCCACCGGATAGGTGGTGAACTGGTGGCAGAAACAGTAGGGGAAACCAAGCTCGTTGAACACCGAGGGGACATAGTAGGCGTTGCTGACCCGGAAAGAATTGTAGAGGGTATTGCTGGCGTACACCGTGAAGATCAGCGCAGTCAGAACGCCGAAGCTGAGGACCGCGCCCAAGATCCGCTCCGGCCAGCAGCGGCCGGGGAACACGGCCACGGCATCCCGTTTTGTCAGCTTGGCCTTCAGTGCGGCGAAGGACACCGGGCGGCTGGGAAACAGGACCCCAAGGCCGATGAGCAGCGCGGTGGTCAGCACCACCACGGCGATGGCCTTCACCGGATAGCGGATGTCATAGGACTGGATGGCGCTGCCCACCTCCCGCAGAAGGGAGAAGTCCCGGGGGAACACCGGCTCATCCCGGACCTCAATTTTGACCCGGTTGGCAAGGGACAGCGCGCAGACGAAGAAATTCACCAGTGCCCCGCTGTAAAAGACATTCCGGAACAGGAAGGCAAAGGTCAACAGCAAAAGTCCGATGGGCAGGGCGTTCAAAACGATCAGCAGGGGCTGGGCCTTGAACCCTGCCAGCACCGTCCGCAGGGCGTTTGGCTGGCACCACAAGGCCAGTAAAGTAATACAGCCTGCCAGCAAAACGGCGGCCAGCAGACTCCCCCAGAGGGGCAGTTCTCTTTTATAGATCCGCTTTTCTTTCAAAACGTAAAGTCCTTTCATATCAGAATACCTCTATTATATGGATTTGCCTGAAATTTGCAAGTATTCCCGAAATTTTGCGAGCTTTGCGAAGCGGAGAGAAAACCGGATCTCCTGAAAAAATCTTGCGGAATTACAATACAAAATGTCGATTTAAAAGTAAAAAATACGAATCGTATTGAAAGCGCGGGCAATTTGGCGCAGAATCAAAACCGCGGTGATACCGGAACAACAGACCCTCTTCAGCAATTCTGAGCGGCACAACGGCACTGAAATAACGGTTGATTTGCCAATGGCTTGCACGGTGACAAATATAAGAAGCGCATGCAAGAAGAAAAGCACGTTTCCTTGTCAAAAGGAAACGTGCTTTTTGAATATCAGTAGATCAGAAGGTCACGACCTCGTTGGCGGGCTTTTCACAGGGCTTGATGGAGATGATGTGCATTACCGGACCCTTGCCCTTGTAGGCAGAGTGATTTTCCAAAGCCATACGGGCTTCGACTTCCACCCAGTCCCGGTTCTTGTACTTATTCAGATCCACGCCCTTGGCCACCAGACCCAAGAACTGCACGTCATTTTCACAGCAGACCATGGCGAACCGTCCGGGGCAGTGGGTACCGGGATACTTCTTGGAGTGGCACATGAGCAGCTTCATGTGAACGGTTTTCCCTGCCCAGCGGTCGGGGTAGTCCATCACATCCACATACCAAACGCCGTAGTCGTTGTCCGGAATGTCAATGACCTTCTGGTCCAGGTCAAAGGGACAGACCTCACCGTTGTTGTAGTCCTCGCTGTTGCCGTTCAGATCTTCCAGATAGATGTCCGCCCGGCGGTTCACCATCCGCAGATTCCGCTTCCGCAGTGCGGCCTTCAGCTCATCGGTGCAGCGGTTGAACACCAGCAGGTCGGCGTTGGTGATCTTTTCCATCATGATCTGGCCCATGTTCTTGGCATAGGTCTCAAAGGTATTGGCGTCCACAAAGGTCATCACTTGATAGAGGACCCAGTTGGCGGGCAGCACCTCCCGGTACAGCCGCTCCATGGACCACATACCGTTGTACTCAATAAGGACCTGCTTGGGCTTGTACTGCTTTTCCCATTCCTTGCACTGGGAACAGGTGAGAGCGGTCTCCTCGTCCACTGTGACCACGGTCACGTTGTCCAGAGCCTTCTGCTCGTATTCCAACTCGCCCTCTTCACAGCAGATCAGGAGGGTTTTGTCCTCACGGGCGAAGCCGTCCTCTAAAATGCCGTTGATAAAATCCGTTTTGCCGCCGTCCAAAAACCCGGCGATGAGATATACAGGAATATCAGCCATGAATTTTTTCGCTTACAGGCCGAACAGCTCTGCCAGCTTTTCCTCCTTCAGATTGGAACCGATGACGCACAGGCGGCCGGTGTAGTCGGGATGGCCCGCCCGGATCTCATGCTCCTCCGGCACATAGTCGAACTCGATCCATGCGCCGTCGGTGCCATTCACGATGCCCTTGGCCCGGAGAATGGCACCGTAGTCACCAGAATCCAGCGCCGTCAGAATACGGTCGATGTCCGCCTGGGTGTAGATCTTGGGGGTCTCCTTGCCCCAGGAGGTGAACACCTCGTCGGCGTGGTGATGATGGTGATGGTCATGACAGGAGCAGTTGGGGTCATCGCACTCGCCGTGGTCATGATGATGCTCATGGTCATGCTCATGGCCGCAGCACTCGTCATGGTCATGGTCATGCTCGTGGTCATGCTCGTGCTCATGCTCGTGCTCATGGCCATGATGGTGATGTTCATGCTCATGCTCCTCGTGCTCATGGTCATGGTGGTGGCAGGAGCAGTTGGGATCGTCGCACTCCTCGCCGTCATGATGATGGTGATGGTGCTCGTGCTCATCGGCCTCATGTTCGGCCCGCATTTTCTCCAGCAGTTCATCGGCCAGAGAGACCTTTTCGATGGCGGAGAGGATGGCCTTGCCGTCCAGTTCATCCCAAGGGGTAGTAATGATGGCGGCATCGGCGTTTTTCTCCCGGAGCATGGACACGGCGGCCTCCAGCTTCTCCTGCGTCATCTTCTGAGTCCGGGAGAGGATGATGGTACCGGCGGCCTCGATCTGGTTGTTGTAAAATTCACCGAAGTTCTTCATATAGACCTTCACCTTGGTGGCGTCTGCCACGGTGACGAAGCTGTTGAGCTTCATCTCGGGAACGTCCTTTACGGTGTTCTCCACCGCCACGATCACGTCGCTGAGCTTGCCCACGCCGGAGGGCTCAATGAGGATGCGGTCGGGGTGGAACTGAGCCTCCACGTCCTTCAAAGCCTTGTTGAAGTCGCCCACCAGAGAACAACAGATGCAGCCGGCGGACATCTCGGAGATCTGGATGCCGGATTCCTTCAGGAAGCCGCCGTCAATGTTGATCTCGCCAAATTCGTTTTCGATCAGCACCAGCTTTTCGCCCTTGTAGGCCTCCGCCAGCAGCTTTTTGATGAGTGTGGTCTTACCGGCACCCAGGAAGCCGGAGACGATGTCGATTTTTGTCATGGTATCAGTCCTTTTCAAAAATTTTATACCACGGTTATCATACCACGAAATCACAAAAATGCAACGCCGTCACAGAAAATTTACAGCTCCAGCGGCACAAAAACGCATTTTTGCACCACTGGAGCCATTTTCAGAACCTTTGCGGTTTCGGAGACATTCTTCCTTACCGGTTTCCTACCCGCTTTATTTTTCTGATGGTTGCCATTTTTACCGGTCCTTTCTCCTGCCTTCCCCGGCGATCTCATCGGAGAGCAGCAACAGACAGACGAGGTTCGGAAAGGCCATCAGTGCGTTGGCGAGATCCGCAAGCTGAAGGACCGCGGCCATGGGGATCACCGCCCCGGCAAAAACCGCCAGTCCGTACAGCACCCGGCAGGGCCGTACCGCCTCCGGTCCCAGCAGGTATGATGCCGTTGTCTCTGCCTGAACCGCACAGCCCAGCACGGAGGTAAAGGCAAACAGCCCTAACGCCACGCCGATGAGCCACGGGGCCAGCGGCCCCAGCACCGTTTCAAAGGCCCGGAGGGTCAGCGCCGCGCCGGTGAGGGGGCGTCCATTGCCATCCGCCGCTCCCAGCGTGCCGGAGCAGCAGATGGCAAGGCCGGTAACGGAACAGATCACCATGGTGTCGAAAAACACGCCGGTCATGCTGATGAGCCCCTGCTTTACCGGATCCTCCGTGTCGGCGCAGGCGGCGGTGATGGCGGCGGAACCTAACCCCGCCTCGTTGGAAAAAACGCTCCGGGCAACACCCCAGCGGAGGGCCTCCCGGCGGGTGACGATCCCCAAGGCCCCGCCCAGCGCGGCTTCCGGCACCACTGCGCACCGGAGCATCAGGGTCACCGCCTCCGGCAGGCGGCGGAGGTTTCCCAGGATCACCGCCAGTCCACCGCCCAAATACAGCAGCGCCATCACCGGCACCAGCACCGTGGAAATATCCGCGATGCGGCGGATGCCGCCCAATAAGATCGTCAGAGCCAGCGCCGCCGTCACCAGTCCTACCCGCCAGCGGGGCAGGGTGAAGGCGGCGGAGAAGGTGTCCGCCAAGGCTCCGGACTGGGCCAAAGCGCCCATGGTGAAGGCCATCAACAGGGCGAATACGGCAAACAGCTTCCCCATCCATCTGCCCGGAGCGCCCAGCCGGGCTTCCATCACCGCCATGGGCCCGCCCCAACGGGTGCCGTCCCGGCGGACACGGCAGTATTTCACCGCCAGCATGCACTCAGCGAACTTGGCTGCAAGTCCCAGCAATGCTGCCAGCTCCATCCACACCAGCGCCCCCGGCCCGCCGGATACCAGCGCTGCCGCCACGCCCACGATGTTGCCGGTGCCCACCGTGGAGGCCAGCGCTGTCATCAGAGAGCCGAAGGGGGACACGCCGCCCCGGCCCTTCCGCCGGGCCTCCCGCCCTAAAGACAAGGTCAGTGCCCGCCCTAAATTTCGCTGGGGAAAGCCCCCTGTCCGCAGGGTCAGCCACACCCCGGTCCCTAAGATCAGCGCCAGCGTCCCCGGCCCCCACAGGAGGGTATTCAGCACTTCCAGCATCCCATCGCCCCTTTCGGGACAGTCTATGCAGGATTTTGCCCGTCAAGACGCGCCGGGGGTGGTTTGTCCGAAAAAAGAGCCGGCGGCCAAAGGCCGCCGGCTGAGGCTGTCGATAAAGTGATAAATTTTCCGCGACGGTAAGGTAGGTCAGCCGTTAGCGGCTCCGCCGCTTTACGGATGATGCATACCCCTTGCGGGTGAAGGGTGTGCGCGGGACTACGCCCGCAGGCGTGTTTCGGAGCGCAACCGCCGCAAGGCGGCTCTTAGCGCGGAGATAACCCAAGAAGGGGAAACAGGCGAAGCGCCGCCAGTGGCGGATGAAGCGAGGGCTGTTTCGAGGAAGGCTCACGGTTTCCGGGCGTCTTGCGCCCGGAAACCGGTTAGGTCGGCAACGTATTTCTTCGCCATTAAAATCCTAAGCTTTCAGAACTTTTATGAAGTTCTGAAAACTTGCTCAGAGGGGAGAAAAGACTTTTTCGACACGCTGGAGCCGACGGCCAAAAGACCGCCGACTCTCCTGATGATTTGAATTTTACATGGAAAAAATTTATTTTGCCTGCTTCATGGAAAGGCTGATGCGCTTTTTCTTCCCGTCCACCTCCAGAACGACCACCTTCACCACATCCCCCACGGACACCGCTTCGGAGGGGTGCCGGATGAATTTGTCACACACCTGCGAGATGTGCACCAGACCGTCCTGATGGACGCCGATGTCCACGAATACGCCGAAGTCGATGACATTCCGCACCGTGCCGGTGAGGATCATGCCGGGCTTCAAGTCCTTCATTTCCAGCACGTCCGTGCGGAGGATGGGCTTAGGCAGCTCGTCGCGGACGTCACGCCCCGGTTTCAGCAGCTCGGATACGATGTCCCGCAGGGTGGGAACGCCCACGCCGATCTCCTCCGCCGCCTTTTCCTCTCCGTAAGCGCCGAGGCGGGCGGGAAGGTCGGAAATGGCTCCATTCTTCACATCCGCTAAGGTGTGGCCTGTCAGCTCCAGCAGGGCCTTGGCCGCGTCATAGGATTCCGGGTGGACGGCGGTGTTGTCCAGTACGCTTTTACTCTCCGGCACCCGCAAAAAGCCCGCGCACTGCTGGAAGGCCTTGGGCCCCAGCTTGGGAACCTTTTTGATCTGGGCGCGGGAGGTAAAGACACCATTTTCCTCCCGGTAGACTACCACGTTTTTGGCCGTGGTGCCGTTCAGCCCCGCCACCCGCTGCAAAAGGGAGGGGGATGCGGTGTTGACATCCACGCCTACGGCGTTGACGCAGTCCTCCACCACACCGTTCAGGGCGTCATCCAGCCGCTTTTGGGGCATATCGTGCTGATACTGCCCCACGCCGATGGACTTGGGATCGATCTTTACCAGCTCCGCCAGCGGGTCCTGTAACCGCCGGGCGATGGACACGGCGGAGCGGAGATTTACGTCATACTGGGGGAATTCCTCGGCGGCCAGTTTGCTGGCGGAATAGACGGAGGCCCCCGCCTCACTTACGATCATATAGCTGACGTTCCCACCGACCTTGCGGATCAGTTCCACCGCCATCTGCTCTGTTTCCCGGCTGGCGGTGCCGTTGCCGATGGCGATGTGCTCCACGCCGTGCTTGGCGATCAGCCTGCTGAGTGCAGCGATGGCCTCGTTCTTCTGCCGTTCGCCGTAGGTGGGATAGACCACGGCGGTATCCAGCACCTTGCCGGTGCCGTCCACCACCGCAACTTTACAGCCCATGCGGTAGCCGGGGTCCAGACCCATGGTGACCTTGCCCTTTACCGGTGGCTGCATCAGCAGGGGCTTCAGGTTCAGGGCAAACTGGCCGATGGCGCCCTCACTGGCCTTTTCCGTCAGTGCCGTCCGCATTTCCCGTTCCAGAGAGGGGAAAATGAGCCGGTCATAGGCATCTTCGGCAGCGGTCTTCACAAACTCCATGGCGGCGGAGCCGGGCTTCACTACGGCCCGCCGCAGCAGCGGCAGCGCCAGCTCCCGGTCCAGCAGGACAGTGACCTTCAGCTTTTCCTCTTTTTCACCCCGGTTGATGGCGAGGATCTGGTGGCCCTGCAAGCGGCTGAGGGACTGCTCAAAATCGTAGTACAGGCGGTAAACGCTGTCCTCCTCCGTGGCGGCGAGGGAACGCAGAGTACCCCGCCGCTCCAGCAGCTCCCGCAGGCTCTTGCGGACGGCCGCATCGTCGCTGATCCACTCGGCGATGATGTCATTGGCTCCTTGCAGAGCGTCCGCCGCCGTCTCCACGCCCTTTTCCGAATCGATGAAGCCCGCCGCCGCATCCTCCGGACGGGGACAGTCCCGCTCCTGAGCAAATAACAGCGCGGCCAGCGGTTCCAGGCCCTTTTCCCGGGCCACGGTGGCGCGGGTGCGGCGCTTTTGCTTGTAGGGGCGGTAGAGATCCTCCACCTCTGCCAAGGTCTGGGCGCTGTCGATGGCGGCGGCCAATTCCTCCGTCAGCTTGCCCTGCTCCTCGATGGACTTTTTCACCGTATCCCGGCGTTCCTCCAACCCACGGAGGTATTGGAGCCGTTCCTCCAGCGTCCGGAGGGAGGTGTCGTCCATAGCGCCATGAAGCTCCTTGCGGTAGCGGGCAATGAAGGGGATCGTGTTGCCCTCGTCCAGCAGCCGGACCACGTTTTCCACATGCCGGGGGTCCTTATTCAGCTCCTGCGCCAGCGTTTGAATCATATCCATGCTTGTTGCATCCTTTCGTTGAAAAGCCACCGCCGCGACGGCGGTGGCTTTTGGCTGTTTGAAATTTCCCTTCTCAGGCCCGCTTGAAAAGCTTTTCAAGCTCGTATTTCGTGACCTTCACCACTACGGGCCGTCCGTGGGGGCAGTACCGGACCTCCCCGCTCTGCACCTTTTCCACCAAGATCTTCAACTCGGCGGGGTCGCTGGTCCAGCCGCCCTTGATGGCGGCCTTGCAGGCCATGGTGTGCAGCAGTGCCTCCCGCTTTTCGTCCAGATTCCGGCCTGTGCGGAGATTCTGTGCAAATTCCTCCAGCGTGGCGGCGGTGTCCGCCGCGTCCAAATCCGCCGGGACCTCCCGCACCAGAATTGCGCCGTCACCAAAATCCTCACAGCCGAAGCCGAACTGTTCCAGCAGCTCCAGATTGTCCAGCAGCAGGGCGGCGTCCTCCTTGCCGGGTTCCACGGCGATGGGCTGCAAAAGGGTCTGCCGCATGGGCGGCTCCTTGGAGGTCATCAGCCGGTCAAAGTTCATCCGCTCATGGGCGGCGTGCTTGTCGATGAGCCAGAGGGTCTCCGCGTCATCCTCGCAGATAATGTAAGTGTTCAGGACTTCTCCGGCAATGCGCCACGGGGCTGCCTCCGGCAGCACCGTTTCCTGCCCCGGCAGTTCCATGGCAGTCTGCTGGGCCGGGACGGCGGGAATGGCCGGAACAAAGGGCTTAGGGGCCGGGGCGGGTTCCACCGTCTTTTCCGGCACGGGAACCACAGGCTCCGCAGGCTTGGCGGTCACGGAGGCCGGGGCCTGGCCCAGGGCGCTGGTGGGCGTGCGCTTCACCGTGTCCCTGGGGGGCCAGATGGGCTGGACGCTGTCCGCTACCTTGGCAGTGGAGCGCCATTCCGTGTTCCAGGAGGGCTTGACAGGCGCAGCCGGTGACACCGGCTGCGGGCGGAAAGCGGGTTGGGCCGCCTTGGGTGGCTGGGCCGGAGCGGGGGATTTTACAATGGTAGGTGCAACGGCGGGTTTCGTCCCCTGTTCCCGGTACGCCTTGGCGTTCATGGATTGAAAAAAGTCCTGCCGGGGATTTTGGGTCTCTCGGACCGGCGGGGGAGCCGGCTTCGTCACAGCCCCACCGCGAGCATCCAACGCGTCCATGACCGTGTGGAACACAGCATCAAATACGTCATGCTCCTTGGCAAATTTCACTTGGGTCTTGGCGGGATGGACGTTCACGTCCACCGCCGTCACCGGCAGCAGCACCTCCAGCACACAGCCGGGGAACCGGCCCTTGAGAAGCTGATTCCGGTAGCCTTCCTCTAAAGCAGCGGTCAGAAGCTGGGACTTGATGAACCGGCCATTGACGAAAAATACCTGCATGGAGCGGGAGCCGCGGCCATTGACGGGAGCGGTCACAAAGCCCCGCACCTCGATGTCCCCGCCCCGACCCTGTACCGGCACCAGCGTTTTGGCGAATTCCCGGCCCAAGGCGGCGTACACGGCGGATTCCAGCTTGCCGTCTCCGGGGGTGTGGAGGGATTCCTGCCCGTCCTTGATGAACTTGAAGGAAACGTCCGGGTGACTCAGCGCCAGATGCTGCATCAGCCCCGCCACGGCGGCGGTCTCGGCACTGTCCTTCTTCATGAATTTCAACCGGGCAGGGGTGTTGTAAAAGAGATCCGACACCCGGATGGTGGTGCCCTCCGGGGCGCCCTCCTCCCGGACAGGCTCCATGTGTCCGCCCTCGCCATGGATGGCGGCACCTACGGCATCCTCCGGCCGTCGGGTCAGCACATCCACCCGGCTGACAGCGGAAATGGCCGCCAGGGCTTCGCCCCGGAAGCCCAGCGTCCCGATTTTGGCCAGATCCTCCGCTGTCCGGAGCTTGCTGGTGGCGTGGCGCAAAAAGGCGGTGGGCAGCTCCTCCGGCGCAATGCCGCAGCCGTTGTCCGTCACCCGGATCAGGCCCATGCCGCCCCGCTGGATCTCCACCACGATGGCGGAGGCTCCGGCGTCGATGGCGTTTTCCACCAGCTCCTTTACAACGGAGGCGGGGCGCTCCACCACCTCGCCGGCGGCGATCAGGTCGGCTACATGAGACGATAATTGTTGAATGTGAGGCATACGATCTCTCCTTACAGCAATGCTGCCAAAACGGGAATGGTGATAATAGACATCAGGGTGGTCAGGAAAATGCTCTGGGCCATACATTCGGTGTCACCGCCGTATTCCATGGCCAGCATACTGCCGTTGAGGGCGGTGGGCATGGCCATGAGGATCACGGCGATATTAGCCACCAGAGGTGTGCCGATACCGGTCCACTTCAGGAGCAGCCACAGCATAATGGGAAGGATCAGAAGTCGGAAGGCAGCCAGAGCCCACAGCCGGGGTGAAGTAAATGCCCGCCCAAAAGGCAAATCTGCCAGCAGAGAACCGACCAATAAGAGGGATAAGGGGGTTGTCAGGCTGCCTGTAAAGTTCAGACACTCCCCAAGTAAGGCTGGCATATTGATGTGGAACAGGGCCACCATCAAGGCAATCACCGAGGCAACGATACATGGCGATAGCAACTGCTGCCAACGAAACTTTGCCTGTCCAGCCAGCATCAAGGGACCCAGAGAATAGGACAGCAGGTTAAAGGGCAGGACCAGGATCACGGCATAGAACAGTGCCTCCTGACCAAAGAGAGCGACCGATACCGGATAGCCGATAAAGGCCATATTTGAAAAAATCAACGAATAGCGCCAGACACACTGCTGCTTGACTGTTCCACCCAACAGGTGGGGCACAAAGGTAGCGGCACAGAAACCCAGCCCATAATAAACGATTGCTACCTTTAAAACGGAAAGAATTTCCTCGGTACTGGGCAGGGTATCTCCAGCGGAGACGGAGCCTAAAATCAGGCAAGGCACAATGATACCCAGGAGCAAACGGCAAAGATTCTGATCCGTTTGCTTGCTCAGATATCCCAGCTTGTGGGCGAGAAAACCTGCGGCCATGCAGAAGAGAATGACCAGCATTTCAGAAAACACGTCAAAAAAACTCACAGAACTCCACGCTCGATTCTATATAGGGTATCACATACCTGCCAACACATGAAGGGCATTGGCGGCGGCGTGGAGCAGAATGGAGCTCCACAGGGTCCCGGTGTGGTCATAGGCCCAGGCCAGCACCAGACCCGGCACCAGATACTGCACCATCAGCAGGAAATAGGTGATGTCCTGCCGCACTACGGCAAACTGCCACACATGGAGCAGAGCGAACAGCAGACAACTCACCACATAGGCCACCGTCCGGCTTTTGCTTTTCAGATTGCCGAATACCAGCCCGCGAAACAGCACTTCCTCCACGAAGGGAGCCAGGAAAATTACAATCAGCAGCGTTACTCTGGGGGCGTCATGGATCTGGGCGGAGATAGTGGTGTCATTCAGGTTGGTGTGGTTGTTCACCAGCATCCGGGTCAGCCGGTAGACTAACTCATTGAGGCCGTACAGAGCGATGAGACCCACTAAGATCGACTTGCAGGCGTTGCCCAAATTGTCCGCGAAGTTCCGGGTGGTGCGGCCCAGAAAGCTGTGGAAAATAATGAGCGTAACGGCAAACAATGTGTAATAATAGATGGCATTTTGCAGCGAGGGCGAAATGCTGGCATCCAGCAGCCGCTCCGCCAATCGGAACAGGGGCGCTGTGGCAAAGGGCAGCACCACCAGATAGATCACAAAGAAAACAGTTCCGGCGATCTGCTCACCGGGGGTCATATAGGAGGCGGATTTACGTTTGGCCATTGCAAGGCTCCTTTGAATGGTTCTCCCTGAAAGGGAGGACCCAGAATGTGCGGCGAATCGCCGCAGGGATGAACCACGGTGCCGCTATGCGGCACGGGAAGGCACGGCTTTGCCGTGCAGAATGTCCCCCACATTTTCTTTTTGTCTTGCCAAAAAGAAAACGTGCCGGACACGGTACAAAAGAAAAAACGCTGAGGGGTGATTTGACACGAAGGTGTCAAATCATCCAAAACGGGGGGCTGGCCGTCACAAACTGCCGACCAAATCCAGAAGTCTCCTACCGGCTGCGCTATACCTATTCCGCCCGGAACTGTGTCCCCGCACCAGAAAGTCCGCCGCACACCAATGTTCCAAACAGGACGCCCCCTGCCCTTCTTTCCGCTGCCGCTCCCCCGTCCAACTCCGGGAGGGGTTTCCAAAGGGGAGGGGCCACAGCCCCGCCCCTTTGTGCCAGAGGGGGTATGGGGGACGGTGGCGTCCCCCCATGTTTCGGGTGGGGGTCTAAGGGGGAGGGACCTTTGCGCTAAAGGCCCCTTCCCCTTGCCCTGTAGTGGGAGCTACCACTTGCGGGAGCAAGGAAAATGGAATGTCCCCTTGTGGGAGCAGAGAGAATATCCCCTTTGGCTTCTCGTCCCGGAAACCGGGACTGCCCTTTGTGGGAGCAGCCTTTATTTGCTCAATTTCTGCTTCAATTCATACAACAGCCCCATGGCCTCAATGGGCGTCAGGGTGTCCGGCTGGCAGCGGCGGATGGCGTCCAGTACCTCGCCCTCGCTCATGGCGTCCAGCGAGACCTGATCGCTTTCCTTCCGGGCGGCCACGTACTGTACGCCGTTTTCGTCCTCCAGCTCCTTCAGAATGACCTTGGCCCGCTGGACCACCTTCTCCGGCAGACCCGCCAGCTTGGCGACTTCGATGCCGTAGCTGCGGTCGGCGCCGCCGGGGATGATCTTCCGCAGGAAGATGATATCCTCCCCCCGGCGCTTGACGGCGATGTTGTAGTTCACCGTGCCGGGGAGGGTGTTTTCCATTTCTGTCAGCTCGTGATAATGGGTGGCAAACAAAGTTTTGGCCCCCAGCGTCTTTTTGTCAGCGCAGTATTCCAGAACAGCTCGGGCGATGGCCATGCCGTCAAAGGTGGAGGTGCCCCGGCCGATCTCATCCAGGATCAGGAGAGAATTTTTGGTGGCCTGATGGAGAATATCGGAGACCTCCGTCATCTCCACCATGAAGGTGGACTGCCCGGCGGAGAGATCGTCGCTGGCGCCGATGCGGGTGAAGATCCGATCCACCACGCCGATATGGGCGTATTTGGCGGGGACGAAGCTGCCCATCTGGGCCATGAGGACGATCAGCGCCACCTGCCGCATATAAGTGGATTTACCGGCCATGTTGGGGCCGGTGATGATGGCCACCCGTTCTTCCTTTTCACCCATAAAGGTGTCATTGGGGACGAACAGGCTGTCCTTCAGAACCTTTTCCACCACCGGATGACGGCCCTCCCGGATCTCAATGACCCCGGACTCGTCCACCTCCGGACGGCAGAAATTGTTGTGGACTGCTACGGAGGCAAAGGAGCACAGCGCGTCGCACTCTGCTACCGCGGCGGCGGTTTTCTGGATGCGTCCGGCGTTGTCCGCGATCTGCTGGCGCAGGGCGGAGAACAGCTCATACTCCAGCGCCACCACCCGCTCGGAGGCCGTCAGGATCTCGTGCTCCAGATCCTTCAGTTCCTGTGTGATGAACCGCTCGCCGTTTACCAAGGTCTGTTTGCGGATGTAGGTTTCCGGCACCTGCTCCTTAAAGGCGTTGGAGACCTCAATATAGTAGCCGAACACCTTGTTATAGCCGATTTTCAGGGTGCGGATGCCGGTTTTTTCCTTCTCCTTGGCCTCCATCTCCGCCATAACACCCTTGCCGCTTTTCAGAATGTGCCGCAGGCGGTCCACTTCTTCGTTGAAGCCATCCCGGATGATGCTGCCTTCCCGGACAGAAAAGGGCGGCTCGTCACAGATGGCGGCGGCAATGTCGCCGCCGATATCGTCCAGGGTGTCCAGTTCTGCCGTCAGCTCCGTCAGGCGGCGGTCGGAAAAGCCGGAAAGCTGTTCCTTCAGGTTGGGCAGCTTTTCCATGGCGGCGCGGAGGGAGGTCAGGTCCCGGCCACCGGCGGTGCCATAGACGATGCGGCCAATGAGCCGTTCCATGTCTCCAAGGCCGGTCATTCCGGCGATGAGTTCCTCCCTGCGGATGGTGTCATCCACCAGCGCAGCCACGGCGCTGCTGCGGCGGTCAATATCCGTCACGGACAGGAGGGGGCGTTCTAACCAGCTTCGCAGCATTCGACCGCCCATGGGGGTCTTGGTTTTGTCCAGCACCCAGAGGAGGCTGCCCTTCTTCTCCTTGCTCCGAAGGGTCTCTGTCAACTCCAGATTCCGGCGGGCGGCCAGATCCAGCTCCATGAACCGGCCCTGACGGTAATAATCCAGTTCCCGGATGTGGGAGAGGTCGGTTTTCTGGGTCTCGTAGAGGTAGTTCAGCAAACCGCCCAGAGCCATGGCGGCGGCAGGTTCCCCGGCGGGCAGCCTGGAAAAGGCTTCCTCACCAAATTGGGCGCGGATATTTTTCTCCGCCTCCGCCAGCCGGAACCGGCGCTCACCACCGTTTTCATAGCGGCAGTGGAATTTGTCGGTAAGGACGTCTGTCAGCGCCTTCTCGCTGAATGCCCCGTCGCTGAGAATGGCCTCGGCGGGGCTGAACCGGCCCAGCTCATTGATGATGTGGGTCAGGGTATCTTTACCTGAGAAGGCGGTGAGGTGAGTCTCACCGGTGGAGAGGTCGCAGAAGGCCGCGCCGCCTCCCTGACTGTCCAGATAAATGCCGCAGAGGTAGTTGCCGGACTTATCATCCAGACATGCGGCATCGATGACAGTGCCGGGGGTCACCACCCGGATAATATCCCGCTTCACCAGCCCCTTGGCGGTGGCGGGGTCCTCCATCTGCTCGCAGATGGCCACCTTGTAGCCCTTGGCAATCAGCCGGGCGATGTAGGACTCGCTGGCGTGATAGGGGATGCCGCACATGGGCACCCGCTCTTCCTCCGGCTTGGCGTTCTTGCCGTGATCCCGGGAGGTCAGGGTCAGATCCAGTTCTTTGGAGGCAAGCTTTGCATCGTCGGCGAACATTTCATAGAAGTCCCCCAGACGGAAAAACAAAATGGAATCCGGATTGTCCTTCTTGATTTCCAGATACTGCTTCATCATGGGGGTCAGTTCCGCCATAAAAATACCTCTTTCTTTATCTTTCAGCAAATGTTTCTGTTTTATGATACCAGATCGTATAAGGGTGTGCCGCCTTGCGGCACGGGAAAGCATGGCGATACCATGCAGAATTGAATCCCCATCTTTTCTGCTTCCGCAGGGACTGTGCTCCACAGGGGATGCGGCGAACCGCCGCAGGGATGCAGGCTTTGCCTGCCGGAATGCACCCCCCATTTTCTTTTTGAAACGCCAAAAAGAAAATGCGCCGTGCACGGTGGAAAAGAAAAAGTGTTTGTTCCAAACTTGCACACAGGTGCAAGTTTGGGGGAAACGGATTCTGTGAGAACTGCTGTGCAGGTGAAGAATTGCGTACTAAATCACGGGCGGGGTGCAGAGCTTGTCCGGCCTTGTACGCCGTGCTGATAGTTGCATCAAACCTCAGGGTGCAAATAGGACACCCTCTGCTTCTCTTTCCGCTGCCGCTCCCCATCCCCAAGAGGGGTTTCCAGAGGCGAGGCCCGTCTCCTTCTCCCAAGAAGGGTTTCCAAAGGGGAGGGCCGCAGCCCGCCCCTTTGTGTCGTTTCAAGGGGGTGCGGGGGGAAATCGAAATCCCCCCGCGTTTCTCTTTAGGGGGCCGGGGGGACATTCTCTTTTCAAAAGAGAATATCCCCTTGGCTTCTCCGTACCGAACCGGTACAGTTCCGCCGGGAATTCCGGCCCCATGTGGGAGCATCACATCACACTGGCTCTCCGTACAGCGCCCAGGTATTGCTGTCCGTCACCTTTACGTCGATGAACTGTCCAATCAGCTCCTTGCCGCCCTTCAGGCGCACCAGCCGGTTGCCCTCAGTGCGGGAGGCAAGGGGGAAGTTCTCATCGTCACTCTCGCCGTCCACCAGCACCCGGACGGTCTTACCCACATAGGCGGCGTGAAGCTTGGCGGAATTGGCATTCTGGACCTCCAGCAGCTTATCAAACCACTTCTGCTTTTCGGCCCGGGTGGCGGGGTCCGGCATAGCCGCCGCCTTGGTGCCGGGCCGGGGGGAGTAGATAAACGTAAACAAAGCGTCGAAGCCCACTTCCTCCACCAGAGAAACGGTGTCCATGGCCTCCGCCTCCGTCTCACCGGGGAAGCCGATGATGACGTCGCTGGTCAGCACCAGACCGGGCATCACCTTTTTGGCATAGTTGATCTCCGCCAGGTACTGTTCCCGGGTGTAACGGCGGTTCATCTCCTTCAGCACCCGGTCATTGCCGGACTGGAAGGGCAGGTGCAGCTGCTTTGCCACATGGGAGCACTTGGCCATCACGTCAAAGAGGTGGTTGGTGGCGTCCTTGGGATGGCTGGACATGAAGCGGATCAGGTACTCGCCGGGGATCTTGTCGATGTCCTCCAGCAGATCCGGGAAGTGGTAATCCAGGCCCAGGTCGTTGCCGTAGGAGTTGACGTTCTGGCCCAGCAGGGTGATGTCCTTGTAACCGGCGGCAACCAGCTCCCGGACCTCCTGCAAAACGCACTGGGGATCACGGCTGCGCTCTCGGCCCCGGACATAGGGTACGATGCAGTAGGAGCAGAAGTTGTTGCAGCCGTACATGATGCTGACCCATGCCTTCACGCCCTTTTCCCGCACCACAGGGATGCCCTCGGCAATGGTGCCGTCCTCATTGTCCACGGCAAAGACCCGCTTCCGGGTCTCGTAGACCTGCCACAAAAGCTCTGGAAATTTCCACAGGGCATGGGGGCCGAACACCAGATCCACATGACGGTAGGATTCCTTCACCCGCTGAGAGACCCGCTCCTCCTGCGCCATGCAGCCGCACAGGCAGATCACCTGCTCCGGGTTTTCCTTTTTCGTGTGGGTGAGAATGCCCAGATTGCCGAAGACCCGCTGCTCCGCGTGCTCCCGGACGGCGCAGGTGTTCAGGATCACCAAATCTGCCTCCTTTGGGTCCTCTGTAAAGGTGAAGCCGCTGTCGGCCAGCATACCCATCAGTTTCTGGCCGTCCGCTACGTTCTGCTGACAGCCAAAGGTGTCCACGCAGGCCACAGGATGGGCTTCCCGGGCAGTGAACATTTCCTTGATCTTTGCTTCAAATTCCCGCTGACGCGCCAGCGCGTCTTCGGACACCAGTACATTTTCCCGCTTCAAATGGTATATCCTCCTAAAGTTATCTGATAAAATGAGTGGCGATCCGATCTTCCTTTTCCGGGAGACCGAACTGCTCCTTGCCCAGCGCGATGCTGCGCATCAGGAATGTCATGTTCCGGGCCAGGGTCCGCATGGTCTGAAGCCCCTCGCCGTCCTGCTCCGCTTCACCGGGCGTCCGGCCGTGAATACTGTTCCAGTATTGACTGGAGGCCACCGGCATCCCGGAGATGGTGAAATACTTGTTCAGTTCGTCAAAGGTGGCGGAGCAGCCGCCCCGCCGGGCGCAGGCTACGCTGGCACCTACCTTCATGGTCTTATCAAAGGACGTGCTGTGAAACAGCCGGTCCAGACAGGCGATCAGCGTGGCGTTGGCGGAGGCGTAATACACTGGACTGGCGATCACCAGACCGTCGGCCTCCTGAAGCTTGGGGGCCAGCTCGTTTACTCCATCGTCAAAGACGCACTTGCCGGTCTTGGCACAGGAGCCGCAGGCCACGCAGCCCCGGATGTCCCGGTTTCCCAGGACCACCGTTTCCACATCTATGTCATTCTCCTTGAAAATCGCTTCCATTTCCCGCAGGGCCACGGCGGTGTTGCCATTGGTATGGGGACTGCCGTTGAGCATTAAAACCTTCAGGGACTTCATATTTCGCACTCCTTTCAGAGTCCCGGCTTCATGCGTTCATCCGCTTGAGGCCGGGAGGAAAAGCACATAACTTAACTAAAATATCATAGCATAAAAGCTCCCGGAACACAAGAAAAAGGGAGGACAAAAGTCCTCCCTTTTCTGGAATGCAGTTTGTTACGGCAGGTAGTTCAGCGGGTTTTTGGCCACGCCGTTGTACCGCACCTCAAAGTGGCAGTGGTTGCCGGTGGAGTTGCCGGTGGAGCCGGCCCGGGCCACCTGCTGGCCCTTGTAAACGTGCTGTCCCACGTTGACGGTGAGACTGGAGTTGTGACCGTACCGGGTGACATAGCCGTTGCCGTGGTCGATCTGCACCAGATAACCGTAGCCGCTCATCCAGCCGGAGTAGGTCACGGTGCCGCCATCGGCGGCGTAGATGGGTGTCCCTCTGGGGACGGCGATGTCGATGCCCTTGTGGTTGGTGGAACCGATGCCGCCGGGGGATTTCCGTCCGCCGAAGTAGGAGCTGATCCGACCGCTGGTGGGCCAGCGGAAGCTGCCGGTAGGCATCCAGGTGGGCCGGACCTTGGTGCCCCGGAGCCGGTATTCGGTGACAGGCTCTTTCAAAGTCACGGAGGAGAGAATGGTCCGCTCCGTTTCCTCACCGTTGACATAGGTAGCCTTAGCCATCACGTCCGCCTTGCCGTATTCACCCTTGGAGGTCACCTTATAGTCGCCCTGATAGAGGTCAGCGCTGTCGGTGTACTCAATGTTGTAGGACACATCATCCAGATACCGTTCCTGCTTTACCACAGTCATGGTCAGGTAGGGGACAGAGGCGGACAGGGTCAGCACTTCGCCGATCTGGAGCTTATTGATGTTGTAGCCGGGGTTCAGCGCCAGCAGCTCTGCGGAGGTCATGTCATTCTTGGCGGCGATCTGAGACCAGGTATCGCCCTTTTTCACCTCGTAAGTGACCTCGGCCGTCTTGGTGCTGTAAAGCAGCTCCGCAATATAGCCCAGGTTCATGATCTCACTGGTGGGAACGTACTCCTGCCGGATCTCAACATCCTCTGCAAATTCACAGGAAATGGTATCTTCATCGGAGGCCGCCTTCTGCAGCTGGTCCAGCAGTTCCTCCAACGCGCCCTCGTAGGGGGTGGCGCCGATGCGCACATCGTTGACGTACAGGCAGTAGGCGGAGGTCACAAGACCGATCTCGTCGGAAAGTTGGTCCTCGTATACGGCCTTATCCTCAATGTCCTGACGGAGCATCCAGCCGGAATCGTATTGCAGCAGGGAATCGTCGATGGTGTAGGTCTCTCCCAGTGTCCGGGAGGTGATGCTTTCCAGATCCTTCCGGACGGTTTCGGCTTCCGATTTGGAAGCCAGCCGTCCCAACACCTGCCCGTCATAGGAGACGGTGGTGCCGATGGTGAAGAAGGAACAGAACAGGATAATGCCTGCCAGCGCACAGCTTCCTCCCAGGAACATCAGGGAGTGGAGGCGCTTTTCCTTTTCAAACCAGACGGAGAATCTGCTGGTGCGGAGGTTCCGCTCTCTGCGGCGGCCCAGCAGGATCTCCCGCAGCCGGCTGGCAGCGGAGGGCAGCAGCCCCCAAAGCATCAGTAGGAATTGCAGAGGCTTTCGGTTGGACTCCGGGAACCGATGGGCCTGAGCCTCCCGGACAACCCGGCGGCAGCGGCGGCCAAACCAGCGGACCTTCTTTCCGGCCCGGAAGCGGAGCTTGCCCCAGAGGTCTTCGGGCTCAGCGGGAGTGTGCCGCTTTCTGCGGGGTCTGGGCGCTTCCTGGGTCTGTTCCGCCTCTGCGGGCCAGTCCGGCAGATCATAAGGCTTTTTGGTGTTTTGACTCATAATGCTCCTATCGTATCGCGGGCAGATGCCCTTTAAAAATTTGTGAACCATAAAAAGTAACAAATTGTTACCGCTTTATATTATCCCTTTTATATTCGCCCGTCAAGCAACTTCTGGCTTTTTGGCATATTTTTATGTATTTTAACGATGCTTTTTTGCCGAATTTCGTGGTTGACACGCAAAAATCGGAAAAAATCACGCCCCAATTCGTCACTTTTTTCATTGACCCCGGCTGCGGACCGTGTATAATAAAGGGTGGAATTGAAACCCCGTTCCCTGAATTAAAAATTGGAGGAATCAACATGTTTGAGTTTCTGATCAAAAAGCTGAAGGCGCATCCCCGTAAGATCGTCTTTACCGAGGGCACCGATCCCCGCATCCTGGAGGCTTCCGCCCGTCTGCTGTCCGGTACCTTCCTGACTCCCGTTCTGGTGGGCAACGCCGACGAGATCACCAAGGCTGCCGAAGAGGCCGGCTTCAACATCCGCGGCGCTGAGATCATGGACCCCGCCAACTTTGCTGACATGGACAAGATGGTGGCCCTGATGGTGGAGCTGCGCAAGGGCAAGATGACCGAGGAGCAGTGCCGCAAGTCCCTGTCTCAGGCCAACTACTTCGGTACCATGCTGGTGAAGATGGGCTATGCCGACGCTCTGCTGGGCGGCGCTACCTACTCCACCGCCGACACCGTCCGTCCCGCCCTGCAGATCATCAAGACCAAGCCGGGCAGCAAGATCGTGTCCTCCTGCTTCATTATGGTCCGTCCTTCCGCCACCGGCGAGAACGAGGTCCTGGCTATGGCTGACTGCGCCATCAACATTAAGCCCACCGAGGATGAGTTGGTGGAGATCGCCGTTGAGACTGCCCGTACCGCCAAGGTCTTCGGCATTGATCCCAAGGTGGCGTTCCTGAGCTACTCCACTCTGGGTTCCGGCAAGGGCGAGGACGTGGACAAGATGCGCAACGCCTGCGAGAAGGCCAAGGCTGCCATGCCCGACGTTCCCGTGGACGGCGAGTTCCAGTTCGACGCCGCCGTGTCTCCCGTGGTGGCCAAGACCAAGCACATCACCAGCTCCGTGGGCGGTCATGCCAACACCTTCATCTTCCCCGACATCAACGCCGGCAACATCGGCTACAAGATCTGCCAGCGCATGGGTAACTTCGACGCTTACGGCCCCATCCTGCAGGGCCTGAACGCTCCCATCAACGACCTGTCCCGCGGCTGCAACGCTCTGGAGGTCTACTCCATGGCCATCATCACCGCCGGTCTGGTGGATTGATCCCCGTCTTTGAAAAGTAAAAAGTCCGGATCATGCGGCTCCCTTTGACGGAGGCGACGACTGATTCCGGAGATCCCCCGGCGGGTCATCGCGTTTGCGGTGCCCGTTGGGGTTTTTTATTTTCTGAGGGCGTGGACTATCTGTATCCTACTGAGGACTATGCGGCCAATGACCGCAGGAACAGCCGGGAAACAGTTCGTACATGGCATCAAACAGCAGATCGGTATGAAACGGCTTTGGAATAAAATGTGAGACGCCCAGAGCAAAAGCCTGATCGGTGACTTGCTCAGAAACGATGCTGGAGAGAAGGATGACCCTCTGAGGGGCAGTCCCCCGGCGCTGCAACTCATCCAACACGGTTAGACCGCAGACATCCGGCAGCGCCGTGTCCATCAGCAGCAGATCGGCAGTCTGTTTTTGCATACATAATAAAACATCGCGGCCACTGCCAACGGTTGCAAGGGAGAAAAAATTATGATTTGCCGCACTTCTCCACATCAACCAGCGAAATTCCTCGCTGCTGTCGGCCAATAGCACACGTTTGCGACCATCCATATTCTGAATCCCCCCATATTTTCAGATACAGAAATGCTGCAAAAAAGGGGCCTATGCGACCTCCTGCTGATCCTGCTCCCGGAACTGCTTTTTCATCTGCGCAAGAAACGCCGTCAGTTCATCAGGCTCCAGCATCAGTAAAAAGAATAAGAGAGCGATTGCAGAACAACAACTGCAGCCGCGCTCTAAATCGCCATAGGCCCGAACCGTGATATGTAACTGCTCGGACATTTCCTCTTGGGTCAGCTTCCGCTTCTTGCGAAGCGCTTTCGCCTGTACAGAAAAGTACTGCCGAAGTGACTCTTTATACCTGTTCATTCGTCAAAACCTCCGTATATCTGACTGATACCGAGATTCTATGTCAGGTGAAAGTGGGCTTCCATGAAGTGCACTTCCTCTTTTTCAGGTTTCACACGGAATTTACGGGTCAAATCCTGGGGGCGTAGATAGAAAACTCCCCTGCTGAACGTTTTCTCAGCAGGGGAGCGGTACTTCTTGCATATTTGCATTTGCGCGAATGGATCCGTTTGGAAGGAGCAGCCTCCGATCGCTCAGACGGCGGGTTTGGCCATGAATTCATCCTCTACATCGTCCCGGATCCCCAGACGCTGGTAGAGCCTGTGCATAAAAGAGAAGGTGAAGCCGCCGGGCAGCATCCCGTTGACAAAGATCGCCGCCAGCACGCCGATGCCGGTGTCCAGAATACGGTTCATGGCGTAGGTGATATAAGTGTCCGTGGGGGTGTTGAACAGCAGGATGCACAGCACCACGCCGCCGGGCTGTACGCCGCCTACCCAGATGTGCTGACACAGCAGGATCAAAATGATCACGCCGACGAAGGTCAGGGGAATCAGGACCCAGGCGTTGCTGCCGTCAGGGAACAGCTCCATGTAAATGGCAAACAGACCCATGCCGATAAAACCGCCTACCATTGTGCCGAAGAAGCGGTTGCCGCCGTGGAGACGGCTTTGCATAAAGCTGCTGCCCATGCCGAAAATGGCGCCGATGCAGGCGAAGGTAGGGTTGCGGTCCAGAAAGTAGTAGACCAGCGCACACAGGGCTGCCGCAAGGGCGGTCTTGACGTTGCGCATACCGATCTTAGGAAACAGGTATCCTGCTTTTTCATGGTGTTCCATGGCGTTTTTCTCCGTTCAGAATCGTTCCGCGGCGGATAAAGGCGGCGGAAATATTGTTAAGAACGTGTCAAATTATACCATGGAACCAGTTAGCTGTGAACCCCTTGCAGGTATTTTTGTGCAATTCATAGGAGAAAACGTTTGCGAAAATCAATGATTCTGTGGAAATGTTTGCACTTTTGCGAAGAAAATGCGGCTTCGCAGCAGGATGTGGGGACAGTGGGCCTGTCATATTTTTCAGATATCCGGGTAAAGCCAGCCGCTCCCGGCCCGAAGACTCCCGGCGGCGATCCGGAGACCGGAGCCGCCCAGCGCCGCGGCGAAGCGGTCCGCCAGAGACCGTTGGGTCTCCGTGTCGATCTGATTCAGGAACATGGTATCGCACAGCCGCTCCGCCAAAATGGCCTTTGCGGCCTGTTCCGGCGTGACGGGGTCTGACGCAGCGGCGCCGGTCAGGGCGCAGAACTGCTCTGGCCGGTGGACGCTTTCCCGGATGGGTTTCCCGAAACCGGATGCCCCCACCACGCAGATCACCTGACGGCTGACAGCGGGGATCACCGGCTCGTGGGCTTCATGGGCCTTCAAAGGCAGCTGCCGGGAACCGTCGGCCTCCACCAGCACATAGTCCGCCAGCGTGGCCAGCGTCTCTACGGAAAGGGAGGGAGCGGTCAGCTTGCCATTTTCGCAGGGGGTCCCCAGACAGAGAACCCGATGAGCGGTCAGAGCCTTGCGAATGTCCTCCGGCGTAGGGGCCGTCAGCAGGGGGTATTCCTCAAAGGGGCGGATATGGGTGGTGGTACAGAGGAGGACCGTCCCCGGTAATTCCTCCGCCAGACGGCGCAGCAAACTGGTTTTACCGCCGCTGCCGATGACGGCGGTGACGCCGGGGCGCAGCCCCAGCAGCTTGGGAAAATCCATAATCCACCTCTTTTCATTTGTTTTGCCCGCGATGCTGCGGGCCTGTTTCGTTTATCGCTTCACCATAAGGCGCTTCATGCCTTGCTCCAAGCCCTCGGCGGAGAGGTCGAACATGGGGAACAGCTTGGCCAGCTGCAGGTGGGTCAGGGTCCAGAAGTCCTGAAATGCCGGAAGAGGCTCCGGGTTCAGCCAGATGAGATAGGGGAAGTGCTTTTTGAACAGCTCCAGCCATTCCAGACCGGAAGGGCCGTACCGCTGGTTCCGCCAATCGTACTGCTTTTCCCGTAGCTCGTAGGGGTTCATGGCGGCATCGCCCACGAGAATGACCTTGTAGCTGGCATCGAAATTCTGCAAAAGCCATTCCGTAGGCGTTTGGCCGTCCTGCCAGAGGCGGGGGCCGTTGTAAACGTCGCCGTAAATGCAGTTATGGAAATAGTAGGTGTGCAGCTCTTTAAAGTGGTTGGACTTGGTGGCCGCCTGAAACAGCTGGCTGCACAGCCCGGAATAGTAGTCCATAGAGCCGCCGGAATCCATCAGCAGCAGGACCTTCACCGTGTTCTTCCGGGGGTTTTTATACCGGATCTCCAGCCGACCCGCACTCTCGCAGGTGTCGTGGATCGTGGCGTCCACATCCAATTCCTTTTCGGGACTCCGCTCCTGCGCGGACAGCTGCCGCAGTGTGCGGAAGGCCATCTGGAACTGGCGGGTGTCCAGCTTATTGTCTTTCCGGAAGTCCCGGAATTTCCGCTCCCCCGCCACCATCATGGCAGTGCGGTGCATGGACTGCCCGCCGATCCGGATGCCGTTGGGATGCCAACCACTGTTGCCCCAAGGGGTGCGGCCCTGGGTCCCAACCCAGTAGTTGCCGCCGTTGTGCTCTTCCGTCTGCTCTTTCAGACGTTCCTCCAGCATTTTCAGCAGTTCCTCCAGCGTTTCATCCGGAAACCCGGCGGAGCGCAGGTCGGCAATGGTCCGTTTCAGATCCTCGCTGGGGTGGTTCAACCAGTCCAGCAGGTCCTCCGGCAGCTCCCCGGTGTAGGGGACGTTCTTGAAAAATTCCAGAAAGACCTGATCAAAGCGGTCAAATTCCGTTTCATTCTTCACCACGATGGCCCGGCACAGGTGATAAAAGCCGGTGAGCGTCGAATGGTGCAGTCCCTTTTCCATGCCCTCCAGCAGCGTCATCCACTCGTTCAGGGAGACATGCAGCCCCCGCTGACGCAGCAGGTAAAAAAACGCGGCGAACATGGCTTACTTCACCTTTCGCAGGGTCTGAAGATCCTTGTCTTTTTTCAGCAGGACACCGGCGAAGGGGATCTCCTTTTCAATGCGGGCCGGGTCCACGCCGCCAGCCACCAGCGCCCGGATCCAGTCCACCAGTTCAGAGGTGGAGGGCTTTTTCTCAATGCCCCGCAGCTCCCGCAGCCAGTAGAAGGCGGCGAGGGACTGCTTTACCAGCTTTTCCTCCAAATCACCGAAGTGGACCCGGAGGATGGCTTCCATCTGCTCCTGCTCCGGGAACTCGATGTAGTGGAACACGCACCGACGGAGGAAAGCGTCCGGCAGTTCCTTCTCTGCGTTGGAGGTGATGATGACGATGGGGCGCTGCTTGGCCTGTACGGTCTCCTTCGTCTCGGGGATGTAGAACTCCATCCGGTCCAGCTCCCAGAGAAGGTCATTGGGAAATTCCAGATCCGCCTTGTCGATCTCGTCGATCAACAGGACCACCTGCTCATCGGCAGAGAAGGCTTCGCCCAGTTTACCCAGCTTGATGTATTTTTTGACGTCATCCACACCGGCGTTTCCAAACTGGCTGTCATAGAGCCGCTGTACCACATCGTAGACATACAGGCCGTCCTGGGCTTTGGTGGTGGATTTTACATTCCAGATAATGAGCTTTTTCCCAAGAGCGTCCGCCACGGCCTGGGCCAGCATGGTCTTGCCGGTGCCCGGCTCACCTTTGATGAGCAAAGGCTTCTGCAAAGCCACGGCGATGTTAACGGTTTCCATCAGGTCGCGTGACGCTACGTAATTTGCGCTGCCGCTGAATTTTGTATCCATATTTGTTCTCCTTTGCGTGGGTTTGGTGTGCTGGGCCGATTATAGCAGACTTTTTTTCGGGAGACAATGTAAGTTTACATTTTGACACACTATCCCAGCGCCACGTCTAAGATCATCATAATTAAAAAGCCCCCCACAAAGCCGCAGGTCCCGGCTTTGGAATGGGCTTGAGGCACCAGTTCCTCCACCACCACATACAGCATGGCTCCGGCGGCGAAGCTGAGGAGCCATGGCATCAGAGGTCGGACACCAGCAGCTACCAGCACTACCAGAATACCGAAAATCGGCTCCACGCTGCCGGAGAGGGTCCCTAACAGAAAAGCCCGGCCCCGGGAGCTGCCCTCCTGCCGCAGAGGAAGGGAGATGGCGGCGCCCTCCGGAAGATTCTGGATGCCGATGCCCAGCGCCAGCGCCGCAGCCCCAGCCATGCCCTCGCCCTCTGCCGCCAGTGCGAAGGCGAGGCCCACCGCCATGCCCTCCGGTACATTGTGGAGGGTAATGGCTGCCATCAGCAGCGTGCTTTGGCGGCGGGTCAAGTCCATGTCCTTTGCCCGCCGCAGATGGGGCAGAACGGCGTCCAGCGCGGAGAGAAAGCCCACGCCCAGCAGCAGCCCCGCCGCTGCGGGGAGCCAGCCGGGAACGCCGAAGTCCGCCGACTGCTCAATGGCAGGCAGCAGCAGGCTCCAGACGCTGGCCGCCGTCATCACCCCGGCGGCGAAGCCAAGCATGGTCCGCTGGAACTGGGGCCGGGGCTCCTCCACAAAGAAAAATACCACCGCAGCCCCTAAGGTGGTCATCAGAAAGGTAAAGCCAGTGCCCAAAGCGGCCCAGCTCAATGCTTGCAGCATACGAATCAACGCCTTTTCCTCGATTCAGGCGGAATTTTGCCTGTACGCCAGTATAGGCGACCCTGCCCGGATGTGTGCCGACGGTGGGGCTTGCCTTTTTCCCGGCGCCGTGGTATGATTAAACTATAAAAGGAAATATGGCTCATATAATTCCGCTGATGGGATCGTCTCAGGCGCGGAAGTTTCTATGAGATCGCCTAAGATCTTGCTATGAGCGTCCGCTTATGCGGGCGCTCTTTTGTTTTGAAAGGAGGACGCAATGACCACTATTCTGAAAGGAAATATCGTTTCCGCGCCGGCCTGCGGCCGGCTGGATGTGATGGAACACGGTTATCTCATCGCCGAAAACGGCGTCATTACCGGGGTGTATCCGGTGCTGCCGGAGCAATATGCCGAAGCGTCTGTGGAGGACTATGAAGACTGCCTGATCGTCCAGTCCTTTGCGGACCTGCACCTCCACGCTCCCCAGTATCCCATGCTGGGGATGGGTATGGATCTGCCCCTGCTGGACTGGCTGAATGCCTACGCCTTCCCCACGGAGGCCCGGTTTGCGGAGCCGGACTACGCCCGGACGGTGTACCGGCAGCTGGCGGGGGAATTGGCGTCCCACGGGACCACGCGGGTGTGTATGTTTTCCTCTCTCCACACCGACGCTACCCTGATCTTGATGGATGAGCTGGAAAAAGCGGGGATCACCGGCTATGTTGGCAAGGTGAATATGGACCGCAACGGCGCACCCGGCGTGTTGGAGGAGACCACGGAGGAATCCATGCGTGAAACGCTGCGGTGGCTGGATGCCTGTCAGGATCTCCGGCACATCAAGCCAATTCTGACACCCCGGTTCACCCCCTCCTGCACGAATGAGCTGATGGCATTTTTGGGAAAGCTGGCGGCGGAGCGCGATCTGCCGGTGCAGTCCCACCTGTCGGAAAACGGCGCGGAGATGGACTGGGTACGCCAGCTCCACCCGGATTGCAGACAGTATTGGGAGACCTACAAGAAGTACGGCCTTTGGAATGACCGCACCGTGATGGCCCACTGCGTCTGGTCGGACGAGCGGGAGCGGCAGGCCATGAAGGACGCCGGGGTAACGGTGGTCCACTGTGCCGACTCCAATCAGAATCTCTGCTCCGGCGTGGCGCCGGTACGGAGGATGCTGGACGAAGGCGTAAAGGTGGCTCTTGGCAGCGACATCGCCGGAGGCGATCATTTGGATCTGTTTGACGTGACGGCGGCCGCCGTCCGGGCTTCCAAGGCCCGGCGGATGATGGATGACTGGAACACCCCCTTCCTCACTGTGGCGGAGGGGTGGTATCTGGCTACCTCTGCCGGGGCCGCTTTCTTTGGAGAGCAGCCGGGCTTTGCCGCGGGAAATTCCCTTCACGCCATCGTACTGGCGGATGACACACTGCCCCAGCCCCGCACCCTGACTCCGGCGGAGCGGCTGGAACGGGCGGTGTACCGCCGTCAGGAGGGGGCCGTACAGGCAGTCTGGTCCGCCGGAAGAAAAATCTACGCGAAGCCGTAAGAAAGTTGTCCGCAAGAGTTTGGAACATAAAGAACGCAGCCGTTTTCGGGAGATTATCCCGAAAACGGCTGCGTTGTTTTGCATTTCATTGCGGTTGCGGCGTATTCCATTGGTTCTGTTGGAATTACTGCACGGTGACGGGCTTGGGATACACGCCCCGGAAGTCGAACCAGCCCCGGGGGTCCCGGATGGCACCCAGATAGGTGTCCCGCAGCTTCCAGGCCGTTCCCACCGTGTAGAGGGGGGATATGGCGCAGTCGATCTCCAGCAGCAGGTCCTCCGCGTCATGGAGACAGCCCATACGGGCCGAGCCGTCCTCTGCACCGGCGATGATGGACATCAGCGTATCGTAGGCGCTGTTTTCATAGTGGAGGAAGTTGTCCCGATTGCCGGTGGTCCAGTCCATCAGGAAACATTCCGCATCGCTGCACACGGCGCTGACGGACATACCGGCCAGCGTGTAATTCCCGCTGCGCATAGCGGAGGCCAGCTCCGCCGGCGTTACGGCTCTGGGCGTCACGTTCACGCCCAGATAGTGGCCCCACATACCGCACAGGGCCATGGCCACGGTCTTGTTGCTGCCCTGATCCACATAGAGATATTCCAGAGCACCCAACTCCGCACTCAGGTCGCTGCCCCGGTCATATCCGGCATTCTGCATCAGGTCCACTGCATTCTGGCAGCGGTCGGCGTAGCTTTCCGGGTCGTTGTCCAGCAGGCTGCCGCCGCAGGCGCGGAAATCCAGATCTGCGTTGTCCTCCGGCACACCGGGGGGCACCAGTCCCTCGGCGGGCTGTGCCGTAATCCCCGCCATGGCGGCCAGCTGTTCCCGGTCGATCACCAGACTCAGGGCCTTGCGGATGGATTCATCCTCTAGACGGCTGCAGTTGAACATGACGGAGTAAGTCTCCAGAACAGGCTCTGCCTGCCAGGTCTCATCCGCTTCCATCTGCTCTGCCATCTCCTCCTCCGTCAGAGGCCAGACAGCGTCTACCACGCCCTGATCATACAGGACCTCCGCCGTTTGCGTGTCTCCGAAGCGGAAGGTCAGATCCTCCGGACCGGTCAGCTTTTTGCCGTAGGCGGTATTTTCCGTCAGCGTCAGAGCATTTTCGTCCTCTGCGGAGGCAGTATAGGGACCATTGGTCACCAGACGGGTGGGATCGGACCACCAGCGACGGGGCGTCTCATCCTCTTTCAGATTATCGTTGGCGGCATCCGCCTCCTGCTTGAGCCGCTGTACAACATCCTGCCGCAGAGGCATGGTGGCGATGGAGGTGCAGACCTCCCGCAGGAACCAGTCATAATGACCGGTCAGGGTCACCACAAGGGTGGTGCTGCTTTTTGCGCTCACCGCCAGCAGACTTATGTCGCCGGAGGCCTGAGCCTCCGCATAGCCGCTGACAATGGACAGCAGCGGGGCATACACGGAGCCGGTGGCGGGGTCCGCCAGACGCTGCCAGGCGTATACAAAGTCGCTGGCCTTGACCTCTACGCCATCGGACCACTTGCCGCCCCGGAGGCGGAAGGTGTAGGTGACGGTGCCATCGCTGTTCTCCTTCATGTCCACGCTTTTGGCGGCACCGGGGACTGCGATGGCCTGGCTGTTTTCGCCCGTTTCCAGCCGCATCAGATTTTCATAAAGGTGGTTCAGGATGGTCTGGTCTCCGATCCGCTGGGCGTAGATAGGATCATAGGTGGCGGGGGTTTCACCCACGCAGACGGAGAGGGATGCCCGGCCGTCTGCCGATTCCTTCCGGCCGCAGGCGGTCAGGAGGGTAACGCACACCAGAGCGCTGAGACACAGCGCTGTCAGGCGCTTCCATAATTTCATAGGGACTCCTTTTATGTTATGCCATGGTCAGGCTGCCGTTTTCATCGAATTTCACCGGCAGGATCTCATTGCGGGTATTCTTGGCAATATCGTCGATCCGGATCTTGGAGGGGAAGTCCGCCACAAAGCTGACGGCCACGCCCTGCCGCTTGGCCCGGCCGGTACGGCCGATCCGGTGGACATAGTCCTGATTTTCATCAGGAATGTCGCAGTTGAACACGATGTCCACATCATCCACGTCGATGCCCCGGGCGGCCACGTCAGTGGAAACAAAGACCCGAAGCTTACCCTTGCGGAACAGATCCATTACCTGCTCCCGCTTCTTCTGGGGAATGTCCCCATGGATGCACTGGGCGTCGATGCCCCGCATCTGCAGGAACTTGGTGATGCGCTCCGTGTTGCCCTTGGTGTTGCAGAATACCATGCAGCGGTCAAAGCCGGTCTCGTTCAGGATCTTGGCGATGGCCTCCGCCTTGCCGTCGAAGCTCACATCCATGCGGAACTGCTTGATATCGGGCTTGTTCTGCTCGTCCTCCCGGACGGTGACCTCCTCCGCGTCCCGCTGATACACCCAAGCGATGTCCATGACCTCACGGGAGATGGTGGCGGAGAACAGTCCCAGATTTTTCCGCTTGTCCATGCGGTCCAGCAGCCGGGTCACGTCATGGATGAAGCCCATGTCCAGCATCCGGTCCGCCTCGTCCAGCACCACGGTTTTTGCCGTATCCACCCGGACGGTGCGGCGCTTCATGTGGTCGGACAGCCGTCCCGGTGTGGCCACTACGATCTGGGGATGTTTTTTCAGCGCGTCGATCTGGCGGCCGATGGGTGCGCCGCCGTACAGGCACACTGCCCGGATGCCGGGTTTATAGGTGTAGAGGATCCGCAGCTCATCGGTGATCTGGATGGCAAGCTCCCGGGTGGGGGCCAGGATCACCGCCTGAACGCTCTCGTCCTCCGGGTCGATATGCTCCACAATGGGGATGCCGTAGGCAAAGGTCTTGCCGGTACCGGTGGGGGCCTTGGCGATTACGTCCCGCCATTCCAGCATGGGGGGGATGCAGCCCGCCTGCACCGGGGTGGATTGTACAATATTGCGCTCCATTAAAGCGCGCAGAATTTCCGGTGACAGCTCCAATGTGTCGAACCGGACGCCTTGAGTCAGTTCCATGATTAAATTCCTCGCATTTGCAGATATTTGCACATAATTAAAAATATTATACACACTTTCAGGCCATTTGTAAAGGGGACGTCCCGGACGGCTTTTTTAATTCCGATGCACGGTTTCGTGCAATTTTTCACCTTCGGCGGCATATACTGAGTAAGTTGCAAATGCAGATATCGCAAAGGAGGGAAGCGTATGGAGCCGAAAAAGCCTATGGGTGATGTGGATGATCTGATCTTTCAGGACGCCTGGGAGGTCAGTCAACGATAAAGGACTGCCGCTAAGCGGCAGTCCTTTTGTCATGCGATCCGTATACGATGAAGCCGCCGTCGGCGGTGAGGACCTGACCGGTGATAAAGCTTGCCCGCTCCGAGGCGAAGAATGCCACAGCGTAGGCGATGTCCTCCGGTGTGCCCAAACGGCCCAGAGGCGTTTCGCGGATCAGCTCCTCCACGGTCTCCTGTCCCAGTACCTGCACCATGTCGGTGTTGATGACGCCGGGGGCCACGCAGTTTACCCGGATGCCGGAGGGGGCCAATTCCATAGCCAACGACCGGGTCAGGGCGATGATACCCGCCTTTGTGCAGGAGTAAGCCACCTCGCAGCTTGCCCCCCGCTGGCCCCAGATGGAGGAAATATTTACGATGCAGCCCCGTTTTTCCGAGATCATGTGAGGGAGGGCCGCCTTGACGGTGTTCCGGGCGCCGCTCAGATTTACCGCCAGATACCGGTCCCACATCTCGTCGGTGGTGTCCTGAAACAGCCCCTGACCCGACACACCGGCGTTGTTTACCACCAATTCTACCGGGCTGAAGGTCTCACCCAGCTTCCGGACCATCTCGGCCACGGCGGCGCTGTCCGCTACATCGGCTTGGAACATGGCGGCATGACAGCCCGCTGCCGTCAGTTCCTCCACCAGCTCCCGGGCCTTGTCCGCCCGGTTCAGGTAGTTGATGCCCACAGCCCAGCCCTGATGGGCTAATTCCCGGGCCACGGCCCGGCCAATTCCACGGGACGCGCCGGTGATCAATGCGGTTTTCATAAGATACCCCCAAACAAAAACTTCCAGTGAAGCGTTAACGAAAAAGAAAAACCACTCCGATGGAGTGGTTTTTATGGTGGAGACGAAGAGGATCGAACTCTCGACCTTACGGATGCGAACCGTACGCTCTCCCAGCTGAGCTACGCCCCCATACAGCCCTGTTATTATAGCAACATTTCCTAAACTTGTAAAGGCCTTTTGCGGGAAAAATCAAAAAAAGATCGGCCTGCGCATACAGCGGCGGCCCGGAATGACTCCGGGCCGCCGTTGCCAGATTATATGTAGGAGTGCTCCACCTGAATCACGGGGACATAGTGGCTGTCAAAGGTACGGATGAGGGCCCGGAGCTGCCGGGCTACCTCGGCGTCCTCCAGCCGGAAGCCGAAAGGCGTTACCACGTCGAAGATCAGATTGGTGTGGGTGGGGCCGGGGACCATGCGGAAATCGTGGATACTGAGGGCCGGATCGATGCAATGGGCCAGCTCTGTGATCTTATTCCGGAGGGCAACGGTCGTGCTGTCATCCGTGGCGATGGGGTCCATGTGGATCACCGCCTCGCAGCCCAGCTTCCGGTGCAGCTCCTGTTCGATGTTGTCGATGGTGTCATGAATCGTCATGACGCTGCCGGTGGCCGGGACCTCCGCGTGGAGGGAGATCATCACCCGGCCGGGGCCGTAGTCATGAACCACCAGATCGTGAATCCCGGAGATCTCCTTGTGGGCCATCACCAGATTTTCGATTTCTTTAACAAATTCCGGCGTGGGGGGCTTTCCAAGCAGGGGATCGATGGTGTCCTTGGCGGCGTCTATGCCGCCCTTGAAAATGAGCAGTGCCACCAGAACACCCACCCAGCCATCCACCGGGAGCTGGAAGTAATGGCCGATCAGGGTGGCAACCAGAACGGCAGAGGTGGACATGCAATCTCCCAGCGAATCCGCTGCTGCCGCCAGCAGCGCCGGTGCGGAGAGTTTTTTGCCGAGGGAGCGGTTATACATGGCCATATACAGCTTCACGCAGATAGAAGCAGCCAGAATCCCGATCACCAGCCAGCTGAACTCCACCAGAGCGGGGTGCAGGATCTTATTCAGAGACTCCTTGGCCAGTTCCACGCCCATCAGCAAAATCAGCATGGATACCGCCAGACCGGAGAGGTACTCCGCCCGGCCGTGGCCGAAGGGATGGCCTGGGTCCGGCGCTTTGGCGGCAATGCGGAAGCCCAGCAGCGTGACCACGGAGGAGCCGGCATCAGAGAGGTTGTTGAAGGCGTCCGCCGTGATGGCGACGGAGCCGGAGAGGGTCCCGGCAAAGAACTTGCCCAAAAACAGCAGCAGGTTCAGCCCGATCCCAACAGCGCCGCAGAGAATACCGTAGGCCGTCCGTAGCTGAGCGGGGCTTTTCCCGTCGCTTTTGCAGAAGAAACGGGCCAGAAGCGAGATCATACAGTTTTACACCTTTCTTTTTGAGAATAGAAGGAGACGGTCACTTCCCGCCGGGAATGACCAGCTTCATGTGGCAGCAGAGATCGTCCAGATCCCGGTCGGTGGCGGCGCTGAGCCGCAGACGGGCACCGCAGTCCCGGCATGTCAGCTCCACCGCGTCCCGGCGGATCTCCATGCTGTAATCGTGGCTGCCGCAACCGCAGGTGATACCGTTGGGCCGGGCGGCGATGTCCTTGAGCTCCGAGAGGAATTCGTACATGATCACATTGTCGGTAAAGGCCTCCGCCTCGCCGCTGTTCTCCTGCGCCTTTTCCTTGGAGATGGCAATGCTGGCCTCCCGGAGGTGATGTTCCACTGTGCCCTCGTCGCCGATGAAGCAGCAGAACTGCTTGCTGTCCGGGCAGCTGAGGGCGGTGGCGGCGTGGAGCATCCGCTCCGGCGGACAGACAGCCTCGTGGGTCTGGCCGCAAACGCCGCAGGGCACCAGAATGTGATAGTTCTGGCCGTCATAGTTCGTCCGCAGGACACTGCCGCCGCAGGAACATTCGATCTCGGCGTCAGACGCTTCCAGCGCAAATACGGAGCGGGCACCCATTACCTGCGCACCGCATTTCGGGCAGATATAGCCCAGAGTTCTCATATCGTCAGCCATAGAGGGCCTCCTTGCATGATTGATCAGATTTGGATATCCTGCGCGTGGGGTAGGTGAGATTGTGTATAGAGGAATACCTTGTCACCCGCCAGCAGCTTCAGGCCGCCGTTGGGGATCAGCGTTCGGTTTCGGCGGCGGACCATGATGATGACCGTCTGTCGGGAAATGTCCAGATCCCGGAGCGGGTGGCCCACCCAGGGATGATGTGTCTGAAGGACGATCTCCTTTAGCTGGATGCGGACGTCATCCTCATAGACGCCTGCCCCCAGCACAAGATTGTCACCGGGGAGGAGCACCACATCGCCCCGGGGAACAATGATGTCCCGTCCCCGCTGGACGGCGGCGATGATGACACCCTCCGGCAGGCCCAGATCCCGCAGCGGGGCATTGGCCCAGCGGTCCCGGGGGGTCAGGTGGATGCGGATGAAGTGAATGTCCGCCTCCGTGCCGTATTCGCTGATCCGCTTGATGCGGGAATACTGGTCCACGAAGCCGGCAGAAATGATACCGGTGGGGATCGCCACCATGCCCACGCCCAGGAAGGTGATTAAAATGCCGAAGATCTTGCCAAGGGCGGTGATGGGGTAAATATCTCCGTAGCCCACCGTCAGCAGGGTGGATACCGCCCACCAGATGCCGGAAAAGGCGTTGGAAAACACGTCGGGCTGGGCGTCATGCTCCAGCGAGTACATACAAAGGCTGGAGGCGGTCATCAGCACCAGAATGATAAACACGGAGGAGAGAAGCTGCTGGGTCTTGCTGGTAAGGACCTGGGTAATGACGTTCAGGGAATCGTAATAGGCGTTGATCCGGAACAAGCGGAAGATCCGCACCACCCGGAACATCCGGAAGGCCACGGCCCCGGAGGGGAAGAAAAAGGGCATGTAGTAAGGCAGAAAGCTCAGCAGGTCCACAATGCCTGAGAAAGAAAAAATGTATCGGCAGACGGCCTTCCATTCCTTCAGATTGGGATGGTGGTACTTGGCAGTCCAGATCCGCAGGACGCAGTCCACCGCGAAAAAGGCCACGGTGGCAGCTTCAACCCGCAGCAGCAGCGGACCGCAGGCGGCCTCTGCCTCGTCGAAGGTGTAGGCAATGGTGACCACCAGGTTTACCAGAATGACCAAGGTGTAGAAAATGTCATAGGCGCGGCTGATGAGATCGTCCGCCGTACCAATGTCAATAATGGTGCAGATCCGGCGGCGCAGGGACTCAAGAGACCTGAAATTCGGCATAACCGCCTCCTGATGTGTAGGTAGACGGTACGCTGCCTGACGTGTACCGTCGGGAAATGTCCTTATATTATAGTAATATCCCCTCGGAATGTAAACAGATTTCTTTATTTTGCGGAAAAGAAGCGGGGAATCCGGAGCGTAGGAGGATGTTCCACTCCGGCGCGGCTGGGGGCACTTGACACAGAGTTTACAAAAAAATCACAATTACTGCCTTGCAAACCTTCAAATGCAGACGTATAATCAGGATGAAAATTGAGAAAAGGAGGGATGTGCAATGACGATGAACAAGTTCATGGCAGATGTGGATGACCTGATTTTTGACGGTCAGGAGCAGAGCCACAGCGAACGGTAAAACCGGAAGAACCACGCCGAGAGGGCGTGGATTTTTTTATGCCTTTTTGAGGGTGCCAAAAATATCGACTACGCGTAATCGTTTTTCTGAAATTTTTCGTAAACGTTTGAGAAAAAATCACGAAATTATTGCTGATTTGACATATATTGAAAGAAAATGTGGATTAATATATATAAAAAAATTTGATAATTCGCATATTTTATGAATGTTAAATGAAAAATAAAGACGAAAATTTAAAAGCTTTCAAGGAAAAAATTGGGCAAAACGTAAAACTTATTTAAAGTGATTTGCTCGTTAGGTAAATTTACTTGAAAAAAACGCGCGGTGTTGTTAGAATGATACAGCAAAGTTAGACACTCAATTTTATACAAAACGTTTAAGGAGTGGAAGGAATGGAAAACATCATTTGGGTAGTTTTGCTGTGCGCGGTTCTGGCTCTGCTGTTTGCTGCATGGAAGACCTCTGTGGTCTCCAAGGCTGACGCCGGTACGGAACGGATGAAGGAGATCGCGGGAAACATCAGTGATGGCGCCCGGGCATTTCTCTTCGCGGAGTACAAGATCCTGGTCATTTTCGTGGCGGTACTGTTCGTGCTGATCGGCCTGTTCATCACCTGGCTCACCGCTGTTTGCTTCCTGATCGGCGCGGTCTTCTCTGTGTGCGCCGGTTATGTGGGTATGAACGTGGCTACCAAGGCCAATGTCCGTACCGCTGCCGCCGCTAAGTCCAGCGGCATGAACAAGGCTCTGGGCGTCGCCTTCTCCGGCGGTTCCGTCATGGGTATGTGCGTGGTTGGCCTGGGTCTGCTGGGCTGCGCCGCCATCTATGCCTTCACCGGCAACGTGGAGATTCTCACCGGCTTCTCTCTGGGTGCTTCCTCCATCGCGCTGTTTGCCCGTGTGGGCGGCGGTATCTACACCAAGGCTGCCGACGTGGGCGCTGACCTGGTGGGCAAGGTCGAGGCCGGTATCCCCGAAGATGACCCCCGGAACCCTGCCGTGATCGCTGATAACGTGGGCGACAACGTGGGCGACGTGGCCGGCATGGGCGCTGACCTGTTTGAGTCCTACGTGGGCGCTCTGGTGTCCGCGCTGACTCTGGGTGTGGCTGTGGTCGGCACCTTCAACGGCGCCGGCGCTCTGTTCCCCCTGATCCTGGCTGCCGCCGGTATCGTGGCTTCCATCATCGGCTGCTTCTTTGTCCGGGGCGATGAGAATTCCAACCCCCATAAGGCTCTGAAGATGGGCTCCTATGTTTCCTCCGCCATCGTGGTGGTCCTGTCTCTGGTTCTGAGCAATGTGTTCTTCGGCGGTATGGCCCAGGCCATCGCCATCATCGCGGGTCTGATCGTGGGCCTGATCATCGGTATCGTCACCGAGATCTACACCTCCGGCGATTATAACTCCGTGAAGAAGATCGCCCAGCAGTCCGAGACCGGCCCCGCTACCACCATCATCAGCGGCATCGCCGTGGGCATGATGTCCACTGCCGTGCCCATCCTGCTGATCTGCGTTGGTATTTTCGTTTCCTATCAGGTTGCCGGTCTGTACGGCATCGCTCTGGCTGCTGTCGGCATGCTGTCCACCACCGGTATCACCGTGGCTGTGGACGCTTACGGCCCTATCGCCGACAACGCCGGCGGTATCGCCGAGATGAGCGGCTTGGATCACAGCGTCCGTGAGATCACCGATAAGCTGGACGCCGTGGGCAACACCACCGCTGCTATGGGTAAGGGCTTCGCCATCGGCTCTGCCGCTCTGACTGCTCTGGCTCTGTTCGTCAGCTATGCGCAGGCTGTTGGCATTGGTGATGCCGGCATCAACATTCTGGATTCCCGCGTGACCATCGGTCTGCTGATCGGCGGTATGCTGCCCTTCGTGTTCTCCGCTCTGACCATGGACTCCGTGTCCAAGGCGGCTTACAGCATGATCGAGGAAGTGCGCCGTCAGTTCCGCACCATCCCCGGCATCATGGAAGGCACCGGCAAGCCCGACTACAAGTCCTGCGTGGCCATCTCCACCACCGCTGCTCTGAAGGAGATGCTGGTTCCCGGCGTCATGGCTGTTCTGGCTCCTCTGGCAGTTGGCCTCCTGCTGGGCACCGGCGCTCTGGGCGGCATGCTGGCCGGCGCTCTAGTCACCGGCGTTCTGATGGCCATCTTCATGTCCAACTCCGGCGGTGCTTGGGATAACGCCAAGAAGTATATCGAGGACGGCAACCACGGCGGCAAGGGCAGCGAAGCTCATAAGGCCGCTGTTGTGGGCGACACCGTGGGCGATCCCTTCAAGGATACCTCCGGCCCCTCCATCAACATCCTCATCAAGCTGATGACCGTTGTTTCTCTGGTGTTCGCATCCATCTTCTCTGCCAGCGGCCTGCTGTAAGAGAACTGTCAGAGTTCAACAAGCTTTTCAGACCGGGCTTCCGTTCATGCGGAGGCCCGGTTTTTATTGCCTGCCGGATCGCGGCGGAAGAGCATAAGCATTCCATATTCTTTTTTAAGGTATGGTGACGACCCTTGACAGAGTAATCGTTTGCCGATATAATATGAACGAAAAACCGTCAAAATGCCGGGCCAGCTCTGGAAAAACCGGCAAAATTCGGAACGAATAGAAAAGGAGAGCGGACAATGATCTATTCCAGCGAAGTACAGCGTATGTGCCCGGTGGCCAAGGGCGCGTATCACGGACCGGCCCCCATCCCTGAAGAAGGAAAGTGGGTTCAGGCCAAGGAAATCAAGGATATCAGCGGTCTGACCCACGGCATCGGCTGGTGTGCTCCTCAGCAGGGCGCCTGCAAACTGACCCTGAACGTGAAGGAGGGCGTCATTGAGGAGGCGCTGGTGGAGACCATCGGCTGCTCCGGTATGACCCACTCCGCCGCTATGGCATCTGAGATCCTCATCGGCAAGACCCTTCTGGAGGCACTGAACACCGATCTGGTGTGCGACGCCATCAACACCGCTATGCGGGAGCTGTTCCTGCAGATCGTCTACGGCCGCAGCCAGACGGCTTTCTCTGAGGGCGGCCTGCCTGTGGGCGCTTCTCTGGAGGATCTGGGCAAGGGCCTGCGCTCTCAGGTGGGCACCATGTTCGCCACCAAGGAGAAGGGCCCCCGCTATCTGGAAATGGCAGAGGGCTACTGCACCCGCGTGGCTCTGAACAAGGACAGCGAGATCATCGGCTATGAGTTTGTGAATCTGGGCAAGATGATGGAAGCCGTCAAGAAGGGCGTGGACGCCAACGAGGCACTGGAGAGCGCCAAGTCTCACTACGGTCAGTGGGACAGCGCCGCCAAGTACATCGATCCCCGTCAGGAATGAGATAAGAGGAGGAATTGGAAATGGCTCTGTTTGAAAGCTACGAGAGAAGAATCGAGAAAATCAATTCCGTCCTGTCTCAGTACGGAATCTCCAGCGTGGAGGAGTGCCGGGAGATCTGCAAGGCTGCCGGCTTTGATCCCTATGAGATCGTGAAGGGCATCCAGCCCATCTGCTTTGAAAACGCCTGCTGGGCCTACTGTGTCGGCGCGGCCATCGCACTGAAGAAGAATGTTCAGACCGCTGCCGAGGCCGCCGAGGCCATCGGCATCGGCCTCCAGTCCTTCTGCATCCCTGGCTCTGTGGCTGAGGACCGCAAGGTGGGTCTGGGCCACGGCAATCTGGGCGCTATGCTGCTGCGGGATGAGACCAAGTGCTTCGCCTTCCTGGCGGGCCACGAGTCCTTCGCCGCCGCCGAGGGCGCCATCGGTATCGTCCGCAACGCCAACAAGGCCCGGAAGGAGCCCCTGCGGGTGATCCTGAACGGTCTGGGCAAGGACGCCGCCCAGATCATCAGCCGTATCAACGGCTTCACCTATGTCCAGACCCAGTTTGACTACTACACCGGCGAGCTGAAGACCCTCCGGGAGGTGGCCTATTCCGATGGCGAGCGGGCTGCTGTCCGCTGCTACGGCTGTGATGACGTTCGCGAGGGCGTGGCCGTCATGCACCACGAGGGCGTGGATGTGTCCATCACCGGCAACTCCACCAACCCCACCCGGTTCCAGCACCCCGTAGCCGGTACCTATAAGAAGGAGTGCATCGAGCAGGGCAAGAAGTACTTCTCTGTGGCCTCCGGCGGCGGTACGGGCCGCACTCTGCACCCTGACAACATGGCCGCTGGCCCCGCTTCCTACGGCATGACCGACACCATGGGCCGTATGCACTCCGACGCTCAGTTTGCCGGTTCTTCCTCCGTCCCCGCTCACGTGGAGATGATGGGCTTCCTGGGCATGGGCAACAACCCCATGGTCGGTGCGACTGTGGCTGTGGCCGTTGCTGTTGCTGAGAGCAAAAAGTAAACGAAAAATCCTGAAACAATAAAACAATAGGGACTTTTCTGGCAAAAAAACACCCGTTTCTTTACGAAACGGGTGCTTTTCTATCATTAAGTTCAGGAGAGCAGCATCTGGTCATTGCTCAGGGTCTTGCCGGTGCCGGCCTTGAACCGGTGGATCAGATCCTCTACGGTCATGCCCGCCCGGTCAGCGCCGGAAACGTCCAGCACGATCCGGCCGTCAGCCATCATCAATGTCCGGGTCCCCAGTTCCAAAGCCTGCTGCATGTTGTGCGTTACCATCAGACAGGTGATGTTCCCCTCCGCCACGATCCGCTTCGTCAGCTCCAGTACCTTTTCCGCTGTGCCGGGGTCCAGGGCGGCGGTATGCTCGTCCAGAAGCAGGAGCCAGGGGGGATTCATGGTCGCCATCAGCAGCGTCAGCGCCTGCCGCTGGCCGCCGGAGAGCAACCCTACCGGATGATTCAGCCGATCCTCAAGTCCCATGTCCAGAAGGGCCAGCCGGTCACGGAAACGGGTCCGGTCCTTCTGGGTCAAGCGAGAAAACCAACCGCCGTTTCCCGCTGCCAGCGCCAGATTTTCCTCAATGGTCATATTGGGAGCGGTCCCCTTCAGGGGATCCTGGAACAGACGGCCAATCCGCTTTGCCCGTTTGTATTCAGGCAGAAAGGTCATATCGTGACCGCCTACGGTGATGGCGCCATCGTCCACATAAAAGCTGCCGGCGATGGCGTTGAACAGGGTGGACTTGCCTGCGCCGTTGGAACCGATCACCGTGACAAATTCTCCCTTGTTCAAGTGGAGAGACAGGTCCGTGATGGCCTTTTTCTCATTGACGGTGCCGGGATTGAAGGTCTTGGAGATGCGTTGAATGTCCAGCATGTCAGTTCCCTCCCTTTCCGGCGGCCAGCTTCCGCTGCTGGAAGGCCGCCCACTTTCGGATGCTGGGAGCTGCAATGGCCAGAGCCACGATGACGGCCGTCAGCAGCTTCAGACACTCCACCGGTACAACCTTGGTGTAAAAGACAACGGCGTAGATAAACCGGTAGATCACGGAGCCTATCATCACCGCCAGCACGCCCTTGGTAACGGTCCGGCGTCCCAGAACCGTTTCACCGATGATGAGACAGGCCAGGCCGATGACCACGATGCCGGTGCCGGAGTTGATGTCCACCGTCTTTTGATACTGGCCCACCATGGCCCCGGAAAGGGCTGTCAGGGCGTTGGATACGCACAGTCCTACCGTGACGGTGAACGCCGGGTTCAGGGACGAGGCCCGCACCATGTCGGGATTATCGCCTGTGGCCCGGATGGAAAGGCCCATGCGTGTTTTCAGAAATGCCAGCAGCAGCACGCCTGCCAGAATGGTGACGGAAGCCGCCAGCAGCAGCTCGTACCAATCACTGCCGATGCCGCTGTCCCGCAGAAGGGTGAAGATCGTGCTGCCTCCCAGCAGGCTCTGGTTGGCCTTCCAGCCCATCGCCATCAGATTGACGGTGTACAGGCCCGTGTTGGTGACGATGCCCGCCAGAATGGAGGGAATCCCCAAGCGAGTCTGCAAAAAAGCGGTGACGAATCCGGCGCAGCTGCCCGCCAGCATGGCGGCAGGAATGGCCAGGATCGGGTGTCCCCCGGCGGCCAGCGTGACAGAGACCGCCGCCCCAAGGACAAAACAACCGTCGGTGGTCATATCGGCGATGTTCAAGATCCGGAAGCTCAGAAGCAGGGCCATGGCCACCAAAGCGTATAAAAAGCCCAGTTCCAGAGCGGTTTGTGTGATCATCAGCAAGAGAATGCGCTCCTTTCATGCCGCTGCCCCCGGCAGCAGGCCGGGGGAGCGGGGCGGGGAATTTGACTGGATCAGTCCTTGGTGGTGGTGACCTCTACCACCTCGCCCTTGCTGTTGAAGCAGGCGTAGTCGGCCTGCTTGCCGATGAGGGCACAGGTGTCTGTGTTGACGGTGATGATGCCGCCGTCCATCAGGTAGTAGTCCTCCATGCCATCCATGCCCTCGGTCATGTCGGTGTAGGCCAGGTCGGCAGTCTGCGTACCGAGGTCGGTGTAGTTCACGCCGCAGGTGGCATAGGCGCCGTTGCGGACGAAGGAGTCAGCGCCGGTGTAGTGGGGGATGCCGTTTTTGGCAAGATCTTCATAGATAGCCAGCTCTGCGGCCATGATGACGTTATCGGTAGGAGTAAACACGGCGTCCACACCGGCAGCGATCAGGGCGGAGGCGGCAGCAACTACTTCATCGTTGGTATTGGCGGTCTGTTCAACGTACTCGATGCCCTTAGTATCCAGATAGGCCTTGGCGTCGGCAATGGGCTTGGCAGAGTTGGGTTCAGACAGGGAGTACAGCAGGCCGACCTTTGCGGTGTTGGGATTCTGGGCGAACATCATATCCATGATGAAGTCGGTATTCAAGGCGTCGCTGGTGCCGGTGACATAGTCGATCCCGGTCAGCTTGGCGGTCTCCGGGTCGGAGACGGCGGCGTAGACCACAGGGGTCTTGGTCTCCTCGGCGGAGAGGGCGGCGATCTGGGCGGCGGTGGTGGCAATGGGGATGATGGCATCCACACCGTCGGCAATGGCCTGGTCGCTCAACTGCTTGAGAATGGTCTGGTCGCCCTGGCCGGAGGTGACCTCGTATTCGATCTTCACATTCTTATCGGCGGAGATCTGATCCAGCTCCGCAGTGACGGCGTTGGCGATCTCGTCCAGAGAAGCGTGGTCCAGCTGCTTGATGATGGCCACCTTGTAGGCCTTGGTGTCGGTTTCGATGGGTGCAGCGGTGCTCTGGTCGGCAGAGGGTTCGGCCTTACTGCCGCAGGCGGCCAGAGACAGGGTCATGGCACAGGCAAGAGTCATGGTCAGGAACTTCTTCATCATGTTGTTCTTCATTTTGGTTTCCTCCAAAATATAAAATGTTTGAGTGGCAGATGACCGTTTTGGCTGTGCCGGGGCCAAACGGAAATAAAAAAACAGCCTCCGCCCCACTCATGGGACAAAAGCTGATGCTTCTGCGATACCACCCAAATTGACGTTTACACGCCCACTCGCTTACGCGTACCATCATACGCGCCCCGATGGATAACGGGTGGGATTCCCGTCGGCCTCTACTTGGTTTCCCGTTCGGACCGCCCTCCGAAGTCCATTCGCCAGCCGACTCCCGCTCCGATCTCACCGCCCGGAACTCTCTGAAAGGTCATCCTGACTGGGTACTGCTCTCCGTCATAGGTTTGCTGTGATTTCCTTGTTGTGCCGTATTATAGGCGCGGAAGTTCGGAATGTCAACCCCCTCCCTGAAATTTGATGAAGTTTCCAATAAAAGGCGGACGTCTGCTGAAATCTCCGTCCGTTCCCACAAAAATTAAGGCAAAACAATTCTCTGACCTTCCTCAGTAGGCTCCTATAAAAAGCATCAGCCCCCGCTTGTTCCAACGACAAACGGGGGCTACTTCTGCTGAATTTCTTTCAATACGGTTACCTCTACTTCCATCTATCTGCCGTTGAGAGCTGAAACACTGCCTGCCAATCCATGAAGCACCGTGCGTACAGAATTCATGTCTCACGCGATCCCATAAATGATGTGCTTCGTATTTGACCTTCCGGTAACGCTCTCCGGCGAAGAAAGAGGGTTTCCCATCGAGGGTTTTCTCTCCCTCTTTGTGTCTATAATATATAATGATATTGGAGATAAGTCAATAGCTTTTGTGCAATTTCAATGTTTTTGACAAAAAGATCTGCGGTGGACAAGCAGGTCGCACAAAGGTGGACCTATCCGCCGAAGGCCGCCAGCAGAGCGGACAGGGAAAGGCCCTCCGTCTGCCAGAACTGTTCCAGCAGCGTACCCAGATTCTCCTCGTTATGCTCAATCTCACGGCTGAACAGCCGCAGGGCCTCCGGCAGTCCTACGAAACGGGAGAGGCGGTCCGTTACCAACACCCCCAGCGCGCAGAACTGCGCCCGCCCCAGCAGGTCTCCATCGTTGACGGCCTTCAGCAGATACCGGAAGGCGAAGTACACGGCGATGCGTTCCAGCTTTTCCGGGTCTTGGGGAGCGAAGCCGGGCAATTCCGGCGCTTGCTCCCATTGTTTCAGCAGCGCAAGCCAGTCCGGTTCCAGAATTTCCAGGTCCTGTAAGCACCGGCAGGCAGCAGCTTCCCACGAACCGGAACCGGCATCGGTTTCCGCAGAAATCGCCAAAGATCCCGTGCAGAAGGCGGCCAGCTCCGCCATGTTTTCGCTGTCCAATAGCTGTTGGGCCTCCCCGGTGATGAGCAGGAAGTCCCGCAGACGGGCTTTTAAGGAGCGGCTCCGGTCCCGCAAGAGATTCAGCAGGCGGTCCCGCAGAGGGACCAGCCAATCCAGCCATTCGTCCCCGTCCTCCGTGGGCTGGTTATCCTGACGCTCCAGGAAGGTCAGAGGGTCACGGGTGCCCAGCAGCAGTTCATTGGCCTTGGGACAGGCGGCAGACAGAGTGATCTCCTGAAAGGGTCCGTAGTCCTCAATAAAACGGGGGTGCTCCCGGCAGGTGACGGAGGTGGCCTCCGGCCCCAAGGCGCAGTGAATGTCGCAGAGGTTTTCCTGATTCAGAAAGGGACAGCGGCGGCCGTCCAGCGGAAAGCAGACATCCTCTCCGTCCAGGGCCATCGCATCCCGGAGCCGCTCGCCCAAGGCTCCCGGAAGCTGCTGATACCGCCGGACCGTGTCCTCGTCCAGGACCACCTCCCACCCAATGCAGCAGCTATGGGGACAGGCCCCCGCCAGACAGGAAAATCCGTCAAAATAATCCGGAACACGCACCCGCATGGAAATCCCTCCTGAAACTGACAGTTGTTTTTACAGAAAAAGTTGCAAACGCAACAGATTTTATGAGCCTATTATACGATACTAAGAGCACAAAAACAAGCCTGCATAGCTGAGAAAAAAGGAGACACTCTATATGGTACGGAGAGTGATCGAGATCGACCGGGAAAAATGCAACGGCTGCGGCGCCTGTGCCGATGCCTGTCAGGAGGGGGCCATCGGCATGGTGGACGGCAAGGCTGTGCTCCTGCGGGATGACTACTGCGACGGACTGGGCAACTGCCTGCCCCACTGTCCCACCAACGCAATTACCTTTGTGGAGCGGGAGGCCGCCGCATTTGATGAAAAGGCCGTTGCCGCCGCACAACTGATGAAAAAGGCGGCATCTCTGAAGGGCAGCGCTCCCGTCACCCGTAGCGGCTGTTCCGGCAGTGCACCCTTACAGATGGGCTGCCCCGGCAGTCAGGCAGACACACTGCATCAGGGAACGGACACGGCTGCCCCCATGCGGTCTGCCCCGGCCTCCCGGCTCATGCAGTGGCCTGTTCAGATCAAGCTGCTGCCGGTACAGGCGCCGTTCTATCAGGGGGCCAGACTGCTGATCGCCGCGGACTGCACCGCCTTTTCCCGGGCGGATTTCCACGAGCGGTTTATGAAGGGCCGGATCACGCTGATCGGCTGTCCCAAGCTGGACGAGGGAGATTACGCGGAAAAGCTGACGGAGATCATCCGTTGCAATGACATCCGGGAGGTCACCATCGTCCGCATGGAGGTGCCCTGCTGCGGCGGCTTGCAGAGGGCGGCGGAAACGGCGCTCCGGGAAAGCGGAAAGTTTTTGCCCTGGCAGGTGGTAACACTGGGCCGGGACGGAACCATTCAGGAATAATGGAGGTAAATCGTATGAAAGCAACAGTGAACGAAAACTGCATCGGCTGTGGCCTGTGCGCGGGAACCTGCCCGGTGGTGTTTACCATGGGGGATGACGGCTTGGCCCACGGTGGAGAGATCCCGGCCAATCAGCAGGCCGAGGCAGAGACCGCCCGGGACGGCTGCCCTGTCAGTGCTATCAGCATTGAGGACTGACAACGGAAAGACCTGCCAAACGTCTTTAGCAGTCCATTCTGAATCGGATCAACAACGCAGCCGTCTCCCGGATTTTTCCGGGAGACGGCTGTAAAATTATATGGAGTTTTCAAATCAGTGGAGAAATTGCCGGGCGGCTCAGACCTTGCAGGTCCAGCCATGGGGATCGGGCTGTGTGCCCCACTGGATCCCGGTGAGGGTGTCATACAGCTTCTGCGCCAGAGGGCCGGTTTGGAAGTTGTTGATGGTATATGCCTTGCCTTCGTAGGTCAGTTCACCGATGGGGCAGATGACGGCGGCGGTGCCGACGCACATGGCCTCCTCCAGCGTTCCATTGGCGGCGGCCTCAAACAGCTCGTCGACGGAGATGAGTCGTTCCTCTACAGGCATCCCCCAATCCTCAAACAGCTGGAGGCAGGAGCGGCGGGTGACGCCGGGGAGGATGGACCCGGTCAGCATGGGGGTGATGATCCTGCCGTTGATCTTGAAGACCACGTTCATGCCGCCGCCTTCCTCCACATACTTGTGCTCCACGCCGTCCAGCCACAGTACCTGAGAATAGCCGTTGGCAAAGGCCCGTTCTCCGGCCCGGTTGGAAGCGCCGTAGTTGCCGCCGCATTTGGCCTCGCCGGTGCCGCCCCGGACAGCCCGGACGTCCTCGGTCTCCACGATGATCTTCACCGGCTCCATGCCGTTGTCAAAGTAGCTGCCTACCGGGGAGAGAATGATGATGAACTGGGCCGTGTGAACGCCGTGAAGCCCCAGCTTCGCATCGGTGCCGTACAGGAAGGGACGAATGTACAGAGAGGTGCCGGGATCAGAGGGGACCCAGCGCTCGTCAACCTTCACCAGCGCCTTGACGGCTTCCAGTGCGTCCTCCGGGGGAACTACCGGCAGACCCAGGCGGATGGCGGAGTTTTTCATCCGCTCCATGTTGTCCCAGGGGCGGAACAGCTGCACCTCACCGTCAGGACGGCGGTAGGCCTTCAACCCTTCAAAGACCTCGGCGCCGTAATGGAACACACAGGCGGCGGGGGACAGGGAGATGTTCTGGAAGGGAACGATGCGGGGATCGTACCAGCCTTTTTCATCGCTGTAATCCATGATGAACATGTGGTCGGTGTAGTGGATGCCGAAGCCCAGCTGATCCGAGGGGAGGAGCGTTCCGGGATGGGTCGTTTTCGTGATGCTGATATACATGGATGATACCTCCTGAAAAAATAAGAGTCTGTTGATAAAGTGGCAGATTTTCCACGACAGTAAGGAAGAGTGTGTGCGGGAAACCCAAGAAGGGTGTTCTGCGCATTGGAATTAAACATTTTCAGAACTTTTGTAAAGTTCTGAAAATAAGTTCGAGTTCTTTCAAATGTTTTACGCTTTGACAGCCGGATAACCGGAGCGAAAGCAAACAGAAAAGCGGCCCCGTCGAATCGACGGAGCCGCTTGGTGTTTCAGGTCCGATCCTCAGAGGATCGAAAGGGAAACCGGGCGTTGTACCGGGATTCGACAAATGGGAAAATGATGCACCAGAATAATCATGGGTAAAATAATAATGGACGCCAGCAGCAGGCTGGCGTCCAGAATCATAGCGATATTGGAGTGGGAAGAAGCTTCAGAGCAGACGGAAACGGCGCAGACTGCCTGCGCAGAAGCGTATGCAAAAGTAGAACCGGCCATGCAGGTCATCGTTTGTCTCCGTCCTTTCACTCAAGTTGGCTGCAGTTTAGCACGGTGAAGGCGGTCCGTCAAGAGAAAATCACGCAAACACCCAAGAGATCGGCGGTGTGACCAACAACCTCATGTTTCCGAGCAGGTGATTTTGTAGGAATTTGCGGAAACGGTTGCCGATAGGTCGGCCTTTCCAAATACGGAATCAGGAAAAGGACCGGCAGCGGGGGTTGAACCCCCGTTGGAAATCTGTCATAATAAGAAAAAAACAGGCCGGGCAAGAGGCTCCGGCGGAAACGGATATTGCCCATGAAACAGATCTGTATCGGCATTCTGGCCCATGTGGACGCCGGAAAAACAACCTTATCAGAGGCCCTGCTGTACCGGGCCGGAGCCATCCGCCGTCTGGGGCGGGTGGACCATCAGGACGCCTTTCTGGACACCGACGCCATGGAGCGGCAGCGGGGCATTACCATCTTTTCCAAGCAGGCGGTGCTGGAACTGGGGGAGACCCGTGTGACGCTGCTGGACACCCCTGGCCATGTAGACTTCTCTGCCGAAATGGAACGAACGCTGCAAGTGCTGGACTGCGCCGTGTTGGTGATCTCCGGTACTGACGGCGTACAGGGCCACACCCGGACACTGTGGGATCTGCTGGAACGGTATCAGGTCCCCACCTTCCTCTTTATTAACAAGATGGATCTGGCGGGGGCGGACCGGGAAGCCCTGCTGGCCCATCTGAAGGACAAGCTCAGCAGCGGCTGCGTGGATTTCGGAAATTCGGACACCCTGGCGGAGGAGGCCGCCGTCTGCGACGAATCGGTTCTGGAATATTTCCTGGAAACAGGCGAACTGCCGGACACGGCCATTTCCCGCATGATCGCGGAGCGGAAGCTGTTCCCCTGCTTTTTCGGCTCCGCCTTGAAGGTGGAGGGCGTGGAGGAACTGCTCTCCGGCGTGGAGCGGTATGCCCCCCAGCCGGTGTATCCGCCGGAATTCGGGGCCAAGGTGTTCAAAATCACCCGGGATGCCCAGGGGGCCCGGCTGACCCACATGAAGATCGCCGGCGGCGCCCTGCACACGAAAGACCTGCTGACCGGCAGGGAGGGGGATGCCCCCTGGCAGGAAAAGGCGGACCAGCTGCGGCTGTATTCCGGGACGAAGTTCCGCCCGGTGGATACGGCGGAGGCCGGAGCCGTGGTGGCGGTGACGGGCCTGAGCCACACCTTCCCAGGCCAGGGGCTGGGGATCGAGCCGGACTGGGCCGGGGCGGTTCTGCAGCCGGTGCTGACCTACCGGCTGGAGCTGGCGGACGGCACGGATCCCCACACGGCGCTGCAAAAGCTGCGGCAGTTAGAGGAGGAAGACCCCCAACTTCACATCGTCTGGAATAACGGGGAGATCCACGCTCAGCTCATGGGCGAGGTGCAGATGGAGGTCTTGCAGCGGCTGATCCGAGAGCGGCTGGGCATGGAGATCAGCTTTGGCGCAGGGGCTGTCTGCTACCGGGAGACCATCGCCAACGCCGTGGAGGGCATCGGCCACTTTGAACCCTTGCGGCACTATGCCGAGGTGCATCTGCTGCTGGAACCCGGCGAGCCGGGCAGCGGCATTACCCTCGCCTCCGTGTGCCCCACGGACAAGTTGGATCTGAACTGGCAGCGGCTGATCTTTACACATCTGTTGGAAAAACCTCATTTGGGGGTACTGACCGGCTCACCCATCACCGATATCAAAATCACCTTGTTGGCGGGCCGCGCCCACGAAAAGCACACCGAGGGCGGCGATTTCCGACAGGCCACCTACCGGGCCGTGCGGCATGGGCTGATGCAGGCGGAAAGTGTGCTGCTGGAGCCGTGGTACCGGTTCCGGCTGGAAATCCCCGCCCAGCAGGTGGGCCGGGCCATGACGGACTTGCAGCAGATGGGCGGCAAGGTGGATCCGCCGGAGACCGTGGGAGAGGAAACGGCCCTCACCGGCACGGCCCCGGTGGCGGGCCTTCGGGATTATGCCCGGGAGGTGGCGGTGTACACCAGGGGCCTGGGGCGGCTCAGCTGCGTTCCGGCGGGGTATTTCCCCTGCGCGGAGGCGGAAGCCGTCATCGAGGCCATGGGGTACGACCCGGAACGGGACGTGGAAAACACGGCGGATTCCGTGTTCTGCTCCCACGGGGCCGGTGTGGTGATCCCGTGGCGGGAGGTGGCCCAGCACGCCCAGGTGGACAGCGGCTGGCGCCCACAGGGGACGGAGCCTGAACCGAAGGAAGCGGCCCCCCAGCGGCGGCCCGTCAGTACCTACGCAGGGACCGCAGCCCAGGATAAGGAATTGCAGGCCATCTTCGAGCGGACCTACGGCGCGGTGAAGCGGGAGAGTTTTCTTCCACCCAAGGCTCCTAAGCGGCCTGTGGCCGATAATTCGGAGGAAAAACGGCGGGAATTGAAACAGGCCTTCTCCGGCGAGGATTATCTGCTGGTAGACGGGTATAATATCATTTTCGCGTGGGACGAGCTGAAAAAGCTGGCGGCGGAGCATCTGGACGCCGCCCGGAAAAAGCTGTGCGACCTCCTGTGCAACTATCAGGGCTACCGGAAATGCCGGGTCATCCTGGTGTTTGACGCCTACAAGGTGAAGGGCGGTCTGGGCAGCGTAGAAAAGTACCACAACATCACCATTGTCTATACCAAGGAGGCGGAGACGGCGGACGCCTATATCGAGCGGGCGACCTACGAGATCGGGCGGCAGCACCGGGTCCGGGTGGCCACCTCCGACGGGCCGGAGCAGATCATCATTCTGGGCCACGGGGCGCTGCGGCTGTCGGCCTCCGCTTTCCACGAGGAAATGATGGAGGTCCAGAAGCAGATCGGAGATACCGTGTGGCAGAATAACCGGAAGAATGCCAACAGCGGCGCGGTGCGGGCGGCGATGGAAAAGGCAAAGGAGGGCGGCGGATGCTGACACTGTTTACCGCGGCGGCGATTTTGGCCGCCTGCGCCGGCCTGCGGTGGTTTTTGAACCGCCCGGAGCGGAAGGACGCATTTTTCTGGGGAGGACGCATCCGATTGACGGCCCTGTGGAATGACGGCGCGGCCTTCAGCCTGCCTCTGAAACGGAAGCTGGTAACGGCGCTGTCCATTCTGATTTTGCCGCTGGTGTGGGTATTCCGCCGCCGCAGTCCCATAGGGGCGGGACTGGCCTTGGGAGGAGGGCTCAGCAACCTGTGGGAGCGGCTGCGGCGCGGTGTGGTCTATGACTATGTGCAGTTTCCCAAGCTGCCGAAGATCGGCCGCTATGTATGGAATCTGGCGGATCTCGCTATTTTGATCGGCGGATTGCTGCTGGCCCTGCTGGAACGGAAAAAATGAGCAACGCTGCCCGGAGGATATTCCTCCGGGCAGCGTCAGCGTGTCGAAAAAGTCTTTTCGCCCCGCTGAGCAAGTTTTCAGAACTTTATAAAAGTTCTGAAAACTAAGGATTTCAATGGCGCAGGACACCCTTCTTGGGTTTCCCGCGCACACCCTTCCTTACCATCACTGAGAATTAACCACTTTATCGACAGTCTCCAGCGTTATTTTGGGCAGTGGAATTTTTTAGAAACGGCGGGGCGGGTGGTCAGGACTTGGCCGGGGCGGAAAGCTCCGTCAGGGGGGCGAAGCGGTAGCCCATGTCCTCCCATTTCGTCAGCAGATCGTCCAAGATGGCGGCATTGGTGGAGGAGGTGGAGTGCAGCAGCACGATGGCTCCGTTGTGGATGCGGGGCAGCAGCTTGGCGTAGGCCTGCTCCGCTGTGGGCTGGTTGTCGGCATACCAATCCACGTAGGCAAGGCTCCAGAACACTGTCTGGTAGCCCAGTTCCTGAGCCAGTTTCAGGTTTTGCTCACTGTATTTCCCCTGCGGGGGCCGGTAGAAGTGGGACAATTCCTGCCCGGTGATCTCCTGATACAGCGCCGCCAGAGAATCCAGCTCCTTTTGGAAGCTGGCCTTGTCGGAAATGGCGGACATATCCGGATGGTGGTAGGTGTGGTTGCCTACGATGTGTCCCTCCGCCGCCATCCGGCGGACGATGTCCGGGGCAGATTCGATCATGTGGCCCACCACGAAGAAGGCCGCCGGAGCACTATGCTTTTTCAGCGCATCCAAAATGGCCTCGGTGTTGCCGTTTTCGTAGCCGCAGTCAAAGGTGAGATAAATGACCTTTTGGCTGGTGTCCCCTACATACCAGGCGTCATACTGGGTGAGAAAGTCCGCCGTGGCATTGCCGATGGGTGTTTCGTGCTCCGCGGGGAAGGACAGTCCCCAGTTATCGGCGGAGGCGGGAATGGCGGCATCGCTGGACGCGGACAGGGCGGCGGGGGAGCCTCGGCCCAGGATCCCCATCAGCGCCAGACAGGGCAGAAGCAGAAGACAGAAAATTTGCAGACGTTTGCGCATGGCGTTCCTCCTGAGAATGGATTTCCTTTAGTCTGCCCGAATGAAAACCCCTTCATACCCGGTTGCGAAACCCGGCGAAAGCTGTTATGATGTGGCAGTGAAAAATTCGCAGGACCCAAAGGAGAAACAAAATGGCAAAGAAACGGCGTACCTCTCGAAAACCCGGCCGGAAGGAGGCCTTGGCAGTCATCATCCTGGCGATGTTCGTCGGTCTGGCCCGACAAATGCTGGCCCCCAGCTATGATCTATCGAATATCCTGGACTATGACGGCACCAGCGCCTACGCCGTCATCGACCGGAATCAGCCTTCCTTTACGGAGGAGGAATACACCACCGATTCCTATGAGTATTATAGCGAGCTGGACAGCCTGGGCCGCTGCGGCGTCGCGGAGGCCTGCGTCGGCGTGGATCTGATGCCCACGGAGGAGCGGGAGAGCATCAGCAAGGTGAAGCCCACCGGCTGGGTGCAGCACCAATATGATTTTGTGGACGGCGGGAGTCTCTATAATCGCTGTCACCTCATCGGCTTTCAGCTTACCGGTGAAAACGCCAACGAAAAAAATCTCGTTACCGGCACCCGGTACATGAACGTGGAGGGGATGCTGCCCTTTGAAAATCAGGTGGCGGACTATGTGGCCTCCACCGGGAATCATGTGCTCTACCGGGTGACCCCCGCCTTTGTGGATACCGAATTGGTGGCCCGGGGCGTGGAGATGGAGGCATATTCCGTGGAAGATCAGGGCCGGGGCGTCTGCTTTCATGTCTACTGCTACAACGTGCAGCCCGGTGTGGAGATCGACTATGCCACCGGGGAGAATTGGGAGGCATAATGGAACTTTGGAAGAATTTTGACCGGCTGGTGGTATTCGACACGGAGACCACCGGCATTGAGTTCGGCCGGGACCGGATCATTGAGATCGGCGCTGTGGCACTGGAAAACGGCGCGGAGCGGGGGAATTTCAATGCCCTTGTCCGCCTTCCGGCAGGACAGATGCTGCCGACCTTCATTACGGAGCTTACCGGCATTACGGACGAGCAGTTGGACCGGGAAGGCGTGGATGACCGCACGGCGGCGGAGGGCTTCTGCCGATTGTTAGAGGGGGCAGAGCATCCTCTGTTGGTGGCCTACAATGCCCAGTTCGACCTGAATTTCCTCTACTATTTGCTGAAACCCTTGGGGTTGGTGTCCGTTTTGCGAAAGCCCCGATTTTTGGATGCTTTGACAGTGTACCGGGACCGGCGGGACTATCCACACAAGCTGTGCAACGCCATCGAAGCCTACGGTCTGACGGAGGCGGAAAACAGCCACCGGGCAGTGGATGACGCCCGGGCCACAGTCCTGCTTTTGGAGGCGATGGCGGCGGAGAAGGATGACCTGATGCGGTACATCGATCTGTTCGGAACCCATCCCAAGTATGGCCTGAGCGGAAAGAAAATTTCCTCCGTGACCTACTGCCCCCAGCCCTACGACCGGCGGGTGCCGCTGTATGAGCTGACTCATACAATGTGAAAAGTTTGTGAACATTTGAAGAAAATACTTGCAATATGACAACCTGTCGGGTATCA
>ENA-UOJK01000144-UOJK01000144.1-human-gut-metagenome-genome-assembly--contig:-C116-NODE-144-length-78106-cov-7.873531_pt1 | contig 78106 bp, 73 predicted proteins | sample MGYA00242348_ERZ723895 | MGnify/ENA metagenome assembly ERZ723895
AAAACAAGGAGCATAGCGCCCGCTCCAAGGGCGATAGGCGACTATGTTTTGAGAGTCGCTCGTGCGTCTTGCTCCGCAAGCCGTTCCTTCGCTCCTCTAAGAAAGCTTTCAAACACTGCGGTGCGGCTATTGAAAGCTTGATTATAAAAAATTATTTGAGTCACTTGCTTTTACCTTGCTATGGCTCAAGTGATAGATAAATCCTAATTTGTCACATGTATCGCAAACACAAAATCCTACCCATGAAAACTGGGCAGGATTTAATGCCTTTATTACACTGTCGGGGCAGTAATTTTATTTATCTGTTTGCCTCGTCGACAAACACGCGGAACAGCGGCAGGCATGAGGAGAAGAATTTTTTATACGCCTCGCAATAATCGCGGTCGGCTCTGCTTCGCTTGCATCCGCCGCCGCGGCAGAGGGGATAATATCTGCATGCCTTGCACTTCGGGTCGACCGGCAGGCTCTCGCGGATAAAATCGGCGGCTTTCTTTGAATTTGCCATCGCTTCAAGCTCATCTGAATTTATGTTGCCGAGCAGCCATTCGTCAAGGCAATAGAAGTCGCACGGATAGACATTGCCGTTGCCCTCGACCACAAATTGGTGCATGCAGTGACCGCAGACTCCGCACTGCTCGGGCTGTCTGCCGACATACATCTGAACCCAGTTGTCAAACTGGCGGATGCTCATATATTCGCCGCGGACGTAGTCTTTGACATAGGCGTTGAACAGATGTATCAGAAAATATGCATACTGTTCGTTAGTCATATATAATTCGCTCTCGCTCTTGTCACCGAACGGGCGCAGGCACGGGATGAACTGGAGATATTTAAATTCCTTGCGTTTGAAGAACGAATATATCCTGTCGATATTCTCGGCGGCGTAGCCAGTGAGCACGGTCAAAATATTAAAATCGACCTCGTGCATGGTCAGCATCTGAGCGGCATTGAGAATTTTATAGAATCTGTTCGTACCGTTGGCGTCGACTCTGAAGCGGTTCGCCGCCATATCGCCGTCAAGACTCAGACCCACGAGGAAATGTTCATCGTGAAAGAACCGCGCCCACTGCTCGTCTATCAATAAGCCGTTGGTCTGTATACTGAAAAATATGCGGCTGCCGCGCAGGTTATATTTTTTGACCCGCTCGGCAAAAGCTTTGAAATAGTCTATCCCGGCGAGCAGCGGCTCGCCGCCCTGGAACGCAAAAGCTACACTGTCCCCTTTTGCGAAGCTGAGCGCGCTTTTTATGAGCCTGTCTGAAGTTTCGGCGGACATAATGCCGAGGTTGTGCTCTTCTCTTATCTGCGATACATCGTGATAAAAGCAATATTCGCACCGCAGATTGCAGAGGCTCGACGCAGGCTTTATCATTATTGAAAGTTCAGGCAAAATTTCACCCCCGGATATTCCGACCGCCGAGCGGACTGTTCACCCGTTCGGCGGCGTTTCTATCAGCTGTTTTCTATAATTCCTCGGCGGTTATTTTTGAACTCGTTCATCTTCTCGTCGAGTCTGTCGCGCATCTCATCGGCAATTGTCGGATATGCCGGGGTGCGGTTGTAGTTCTCGCCCGCATCGTCGGTCAGGATATGCAGCCAGTTCTTGCGGAATTTGTCGAAGAACGCGGAGTTGTCGTTCTGTATATTCTTGAAATACTTGAACACGACATACTCATTATTCTTGAGAACATCGAAATCATAGTCTTTATACTCCTCGCGCGAGAGGATATCGGCAGTCGGTATAGCGTACTGGATAGCCTTGAGCTTTTCGCGCTTCATGTGGAGTATCGGGGTTTCGGCAGTGTGTATGACTTTATTCTGAGTGAACACGGGAACCATCGAAACGCCGTCTATAACGCGGTCTGCGGGAAGATAATTCTTATCCGTTCCGCCGTTTCCGGTGATGCCGCACATCTCGACAAGAGTCGGGAACAGATCGACGAGCGTTGCGGACTCATCATAAGTCGAACCCGCTTTGAACAGACCGCCGTTGTTGCCCCAGCGGATCATAAACGGCACTTTCTGACCGCCCTCATATGCAAGATACTTGCCGCCGCGAAGATCGCCCGTCGAGCCCTGAAGCGCAGGACCGTTGTCGCTGGTGAACACTATTATTGTGTTATCCATGACGCCGAGCTCTTCGAGAGTATCAAAGAGCTTGCCGAGATAATAGTCAAACTCGGTCACGCAGTCGACATATGTGCCCATGCCGGATTTGCCCTTGAACTCGTCGCCGACGAATACGGGCGCGTGCGGCCACGGAGTTGCATAGAACGCGAAGAAAGGCTCGTCGCCCTGCTTGACCTGATCGGTTATCCAATCGTTCATTTCCTCATATATCCACTTTGTGGCGTTGCTCTGGTCTTTGAGCTCGTCAGTACCGCGGGCAATTTCATATTCGCCGTTCTCTTCACGGACATGGTAGAACGGGTTCATATCGTTGACATAGTGGCTGCCGTAGAAATAATCGAAGCCCTGATTGGTCGGCAGATACTCGCCGTAATCGCCGAGATGCCACTTGCCGAAGCAGCCGGTCGCATAGCCTGCTCCCTTGAGAGCCTCGGCTATGGTTATCTCGTCGCCGAGCATACCGTCGGCATTGCCGCCCATCTCGATGGAGTTGAATATACGGGTCGAGGCGAACGGAGAGAATGTGTCAACGGTCGGATATATGACATTGTCGGCATATCCGCGATAGGGATAGCGCCCGGTGAGCGCGGCAAAACGCGCAGGAGAGCAGACGGAATAGCTCGAATAGAAATTCGTGAACTGCGCGCCCTCTTCGCCGATACGGTCGATGTTCGGGGTATCATATATCGCGCCGTTTGCGGAGATATCGCCGTAGCCGAGATCGTCCATGAGAATAAACAGGACATTGGGCGAATTCTCTTTTGTTTTATTTTTGTCTATCCCCTTGAGGTAGTCGTCCTGGCCGTCCCATAGACGCTCGGTGTTGGGCTTCGAGCGCAGGTTCATGGTCAGCACGAACGCAACGGTCGTGAACACGAGCAGCACACTGAGAACACGCGAGAGTACCTTTTGAAGAGTAACTTTTTTATCGATTTTCACAACGCAGAGAATAACGCCGACTATAACGGCTATACTCGGCAGGGCGAGCAGGAGATTGCCGAGCAGGCGGGTGAAGAAATTACCATCGCCTGTAAGCCAGGGATGCTCCGCGCTCGAAAATCCCGCAAGACCGGAAGTGAACGCGCCGAAGCCCGCATCCGCGCCGAAAATTATGTAATAAGTGATAACGCCGAACAGCGCGGCGCAATAGCCGATAAGAAAACCGAGATAAAGTCGGCGCTTGAAAAACATACCGATAACTATAAGCGCGGACACAATGCAGCAAAATCCCACACAGATGACCGCTGTCATATTGAGCCTCGTTATCCACATCGCGAGCATGAGTGCGGTACCGATAACGCTGACGATTATCGGGAATACTTTCTTTCCGGAATCAAATTCTATCTTTTTCTTCAAATCATGACCTCCTTTGAAAAATTCACCAATACGGATTATATCATTAATTGCGGGATTTGTCACCATTTTTAAAATTAAAAAGGGGCTGTCGCATTCAGATGCAGAAAGCGTGTTTTGACCCGAAGCTGTATAAGTATACTGCGAGTGGGCAAAAAGGCGCTTAAAAGAGCAATAATAAAAGGTCATACTCCGCATTATACATACGAAATATGACCTGCATCTTTTGCTCTTTGGTCTGCGCTGAATGCGGCAGACCCTAAATTACGCTCTGTTGTTTCTTTTTATTGCCTCGATAGCACCCTTTTCGAGCCGCGAGACCTGTGCCTGCGAGATGCCTATCTCCCCTGCCACTTCCATCTGAGTCTTGCCTTTTAAGAAGCGCAGATAAAGTATTTTCTTCTCCCGCTCCGGCAGATTTTCGACCGACTCGCGAAAGATTATCTCATCGAGCCAGCTACCGTCATCGCCGCTGTCGCCGAGCTGATCCATGACATATATCGTGTCGCCGCCGTCCGAGAACACGGGCTCATAGAGCGAGACCGGCTCGACAATCGCTTCGAGGGCTAAAACTATCTCCTCTTTTTTCATGTTCATCGCTTTTGCTATCTCTTCTACCGTCGGGTCGCGCCCGAGCTTTGCGACAAGCTTCTCTTTCTCCTGCATCGCGTGATAGGCAACATCTCTTATTGATCGGCTGACGCGCATCGAGTTGTTGTCGCGCAAATAGCGGCGTATTTCGCCGATTATCATGGGTACGGCATAGGTCGAAAAGCGAACATTCTGGTTTATATCAAAGTTATCTATAGCCTTTATGAGCCCGATGCACCCGACCTGAAAGAGATCGTCGGGGTTCTCTCCCCTGTTTGTAAACCGCTGGACAACGCTCAGAACAAGGCGCAGATTTCCGTTTATAAGCTCGTCCCGCGCCGACTTGTCCCCCGAATGCATACGGCGCAGAAGCTCCGTCTTTTCTTTTTCTTTGAGCACCTTCAGCTTCGATGTATTCACTCCGCAGATCTCGACTCTGTTGTACTGCATTCCGCCGCCTCCCACTTTGCTCACGCTATAAAAAATTATTCCCATATAGCGCGCTCTTAATACCGCGGAGAAAAATTTTTGAGCTGAGATTGACACGGCGGCGGCAGGCGTGTTACCATTTATCCGGAATAAAAAATATTAAAGGAGGCGCACTATGCGATTCGGAACCTGCGTTGGATTTGACAAGCTCGAATCTGCCGCGAAGCTCGGATATGACTATCTTGAAAGCAATCTGGGGCACATAAAAAGTCTCGGCGAGCAGGAACTAAAAAATACAAAAGCAATGCTCGACGTCTACGGTGCAAGTCTTGAGGCAGCGAACTGCTTTTTTCCCGGGGAGATACACCTCGCCGGAGAGGATGCGGACATTGAAATTATAAGAGACTACACGCGCCGCGCATTTGACAACGCAGTGTTTCTCGGAATCGAAACCTGCGTGCTCGGAAGCGGGCGTTCGCGCAGCGTGCCGGAGGGATTCGACAGAGAAAAAGGGCTCGAACAGATACACTCGGCTCTGAGGGTCATAGACGACGAAGCGGGCGAACACGGAATAAGAGTTGCTATTGAGCCGCTGAACAGGCTCGAAACGAATGTGTTTACGACAGTCCGCAAGAGTGTTGACATCTGCCGCGCTCTGGGGCTCAAAAATATATTTGTCCTCGCCGACATATATCATATGGTTATGGAAAATGAGGACTTCGGTGCGCTTCGGTATGCAGGAGACAGGTTGATACACATACACTTCTCGAACCCGACCGCAAAAGATTCGCCGAACGGCGGAAAAATGAAGCGCATCTTCCCCGCAGAGGGCGACGGATACAATTACGCGCCGTTCGCAGAAGCCGTAAAGAAAGCCGGATACGACGGAAGAATGAGCATTGAAGCCAACTGCATCGACTTTGAAGCCGAAGCGGCAGAGGGGCTTAAAATGATGAAGAAGCTTTTTGAGTGAGGGTAAGATGAGATACGAGTATAAAAGTATTAAATTTTTTGCGCAGGGCGGCGACGCAATCAAAGCCGCAGAGATACTGCGCGGAGAAATAGAATCGAGAACGGGAGCTATGCCGCAAATGACCGACTCCGAAGAAGCGGACATATCTCTTATCGCCGACCCGAACGGTCTGCGCGACGGATATAAAATAGAGCAGAGCGGCAGCCGCCTTGTTTTCAGGGCACAAGGTATACGCGGGCTGATATTCGCCATTGGCATGTTCCTGAGAAAAATCGAAGTTTCGGGCGAAAAAATCACACTCATACAGGATATCGGCGGAGAATACAAGCCCGACAAGCGCATAAGGGGTCACCAGCTCGGCTACCGCACAACGCCCAACAGCTACGACGCGTGGGATCTGGAGGACTACCGCAGATATTATCTCGACCTGATGTTCTTCGGCTGCAACATGGTTGAGCACATCCCCTATGACGGGCTCGGAGCGCAGCAGAACAGGCTGATGAAATACGACCCGCAGGACTTTCTCGTTGAAGCTTCAAAAATCGCGGACGAATATGACCTCGATGTGTCGCTCTGGTACCCGAACGACCGCGAGAGCCTTGAGGACGCCGAAAAACGGCGCAGGCGCGTTTTCGAGCGCACGCCGAGGATAGACGTAATGTTCCCGCCCGGAGGCGACCCCGGCGACTACGACGCGGACGAATTTATAAGCCGCTGCCGCGATTTTTCGCGCCTGCTCAAGGAATATCATCCGAACGCCGAGATGTGGCCGTCCGCTCAGCAGCCGCACTCGATACCGAACTGGGGCGAAAAGCTCATAAGCGAGCTGCAAAAGCTGCCGGACGAGATTGACGGCATTATAACAGGTCCGAACCATGCGTTTGAGATGGATGAGCTGCGCCGCAGAGTGCCCGCAAAATATCCGATAAGATTTTATCCGGACATAACGCACAACGTGCGCTGCGAATATCCGGTTCACTTCGACCGCGACGACTGGCACTATGCGCTCGCCGCCGGACTCAGCCGCGAATGCACGAATCCCCGCCCCTGCGAATACAGGGAGATTCACCGCCTCACGCGCAGATATGTTGTCGGCAGCGTTTCATATTCCGAGGGCATAACGGACGATGTCAACAAATGCGTCTGGAGCGACATGGACTTCTTCCCCGATGTCGATGTCCGCGACTCGCTTGAGGACTATTCGCGCCTGTATTTCCACTCTCTGCCGGCAAGCGAGGTTGCGGACAGGATACTCGGGCTTGAGCTAAATTGGCAGACAGATCCGGCGGAGAATCCCGGCATTGACGACAATCTCAGAGGTTGGGAGTCGCTCGCCGAAAGATACCCGGATGTCGTGAAGCTCTGGCGGTTCAACCAGTGCTTATTCCGCGCAAAGTGCGACGCATATTTAAGACACAAGCGGATAATCGAACTGCGAGCGATAAAAGAAGCGAAATGCGAGATTCTCTCCGGCAGGCTCGCGAGCGCAAAGGATATACTCAAAAATGCCGAGGACGGGCGTGAAAAGGCGCTTCGCGCGGACATAGAGCACATTGCGGAAAAGCTTTTTGAACAGATAGGCTTGCAGACGGATGTTGAGCGCTACTGCGCCAACAGCTGGGAGCGCGGAGCGGTGCTTGAGACAATCGACCTGCCGAACACCGACCGCGCATGGCTTATGGGTCGGCTCGAAAAGGCTGAATCGATGCCCGATGACGAGGCTAAAAAATACATGATTCGCAGCGTCAGGCGCAACGAAGTCGAGAGCGACGAATATTATTTCTCGGTCACGGAGCACGGCTTCGGAGTGCTCGGGTGCGAGCAAGTTGTCGGCCCCGAGGGCATATACATGGACTTCCAGGGTGACCGCCCCGATGTCAACAACGGCAGTCTCCCGACCTGCCTTTTCAAAGTCTACGACAATCAGTCGTTCAGGTGCAAGCTGGGCGGATTCAGATATGACACCGACTACGAGCTGAAAGTCACCTATCATCAGAAAAAAGATGAGAGCATCAACGACCTGACGATAAAAGCCAACGGAACGATTGTATACAAAGGCGGTCAGTTCGGCGAAGAGGACGAAGAATTCAACCGCGAGATGCTCCCCGACGGCTTTGTCTGCGCAGTATATCAGCTGCCGAAAGATGTGTTCGTCAACGGGTGCGTTGAAATCGAGATATTCGAGGAGCACGCGGGAGTTATGATAAGCGAACTGCGAATAGTTAAGAAAAAATAAAGATATGCACTGTGGAAAACCGCAGTGCATATTTTTTACAGCCCCGACGGATTGAATTGGCAGAGCAAATATGTTATTATACATATGTATAACAAACGGAGGTCTCAAATGGAAGCTGTTGCAACTCCCCTCGCTGGAAAGCCGCTTTTCAGCAACAAAGCACTCAAAAAATTGATATTCCCGCTTGTCATCGAGCAATTTCTCGCGATATCCGTCGGATTCTGCGACACGGTTATGATATCCGGTCTCGGCGACGAGGCTATTTCGGGCGTTTCGCTCGTTGACATGATAATGACGCTGATGATAAATGTCTTTGCCGCGCTCGCTACGGGCGGCGCAGTCGTTGCGGCGCAGTTCATCGGAGCAAAAAGAGCAAAGGACGCGCGCAACAGCGCATCTCAGCTGATATTTATCGCGTTTATAATCTCGATTGTACTCATGGCACTGACCCTTGTTTTCAAGGCTCAGCTGCTCAGGCTCTTTTTCAGCACGCTTGAAGAGGGTGTTATGCAGTCCGCATTGACATATTTCTGGATATCCGCGCTGTCGTTCCCGTTCCTCGCTATATATAACTGCTGCGCAGCGCTTTTCCGCGCCATGGGCAACTCGAAAATATCAATGTTAGCCTCGCTCATCACCACAATTATGAACATAATCGGCAACGCCATTCTCATATACGGAGTCAAATGGGGTGTTGCTGGCGCGGCGATATCCTCGACTATTTCGCGTTTTGCGGCGATGCTCCTCCTGCTCATCCTCCTGCACAAGAGAGATCGTCCGATTTATATCTCGATTAAAGATAAATTCAGGCCGAATTTCGGGCTTATAAAAAAGATACTCTCTATAGGAATACCCAGCAGCATCGAGAGCAGCCTGTTTCACCTCGGGCGCATACTTGTCGTCAGCATTATAACCTCGTTCGGAACGGTTCAGATAGCGGCTAATGCAGTCGCAAATAACCTCGACGGAATCGGATGCATACCCGGCCAGGCGATGGGGCTTGCGGTGATAACGGTCATTGGTCAATGCGTCGGTCTCGGCAGCGAAGAGCAGATAAGACTGCACACGAAGAAGCTTATGAAGCTGACCTATCTTATGTCGGCGATATGGAACGCGATAATCCTCGCGACTCTCCCGCTGACGCTCAGGATGTACAATATCTCGCCCGATGCATATTCGCTCGCGCTCAAGCTCATCATTATCCACAACGGCTGTGCCATTTTCATCTGGCCTGCTTCGTTCACGATGCCGAATGTTCTCAAGGCAGCGAACGATGTCAAATTCACGATGTGCATCGCGCTGTTTTCGATGTTCACTTTCCGACTGCTTCTGAGCTACATAATCGGACTCAAGCTCGGCATGGGCGCTACCGGCGTCTGGATAGCGATGATAGTCGACTGGGTGTTCCGCGCGGTTGCGTTCTGCCTGCGATACAAAGGCAAACGCTGGCTGAGCTACAGCATCTACAAAAAAGACAAGAAACCGACAAAAGCAGAATAAATTTGACCCCGCAGTTGTGTTTACTGCGGGGTCGGATTATATCACGGCATAAAAACGAGGCAGTCTTTCGACTGCCTCACTTTTCATTTAATTATTTATTGCCGGTCATCTTTGCGATTTCTTCGGCGTAGTTCTCTTCTTTCTTCTCGATGCCCTCGCCCTTTGCGTAGCGGATGAAGCCGGTAGCCTTTATCGAAGCGCCGAGCTTCTTAGCAACATCTGCAATGTAGCCTGCGACATCGCCGTCATAGAGATCCGAACGAACGAATGCCTGCTCAAGAAGGCAAACTTCCTTGAGCTGCTTCTTCATACGGCCGTCGACTGCACCTGCAAAGATCTTGTTTGCAACGATATCAGCCTTGCTTGCCATTGCAAGCTCGACAAGAGTCTCAACTGCCTTATCGGAAAGGAAGTTGAAGAGGAACTTGTTGTTCTTCTGCTCCTCATAAGCTGCAAGATCCTCATCGCTGAAGAGCTTATCGTTGACAGCCTTATCGAAGAGATTCTTAAGAATCGGCTTCGGAAGAGACTCGGGCTTGTTGAGCGAGCTGTCGATAGTGATCGACTTCATCTTTGCAAGCTCATCGTCGGAGATGCAATCCTTGCTGAGATACTCGGGGTTCATAGCTGCAATCTGCATTGCAACGTTTCTGCCCATCTCCTTAAACTCTGCCTTATCGGCAGCGTCTGTATCAAAGCTGACAAGAACGCCTACCGAGCCGCCGCCGTGGATATAGGAAGCAACAGTGCCCTCAACTCTTACAAAGCGGCGAACCTTCATGTTCTCACGGATTACGAGGAAGAGCTCCTGAACAGCGTCGGAGACAGTCTCATCGCTGCCCGAAAGGGTCATAGCAAGGAGAGCGTCAACATCTGCCGGATTCTTTTCCGCAACAGTGACAGCAATCTTATTTGCAAGCTCAACAAACTTCTCGTTCTTTGCAACGAAGTCTGTCTCGCAGTTGACTTCTACCATAGAAGCAACCTTATTTGCCTCATCATAATATGCAACAACAACGCCCTCGGCGGCAACGCGGCCTGCCTTCTTGGCGGCGGAAGCAAGACCCTTCTCACGAAGAACATCAACGGCCTTGTCCATATCGCCGTCGGTCTCTGTGAGAGCCTTCTTGCAGTCCATCATACCTGCTCCGGTCTTTTCGCGGAGAGCCTGTACGTCTTTAGCAGTGAAGTTCATTATTTGTCCTCCTCTGTCTCTGCGGCCTCGGCAGCCTCTGCGTCGCCCTGCTCGCCCTGTCTGCCCTCGATGACAGCGTCTGCCATTGCGGCAGAGATAAGACGGACAGCGCGGATAGCGTCGTCGTTGCCGGGGATAACATAGTCTACTTCATCGGGATCGCAGTTTGTGTCGACGATAGCGATGATCGGAATACCGAGCTTGTGAGCCTCGAGAACAGCGATCTTCTCCTTGCGGGGATCGACGATGAACATAGCAGCAGGCTGCTTCTTCATCTTGGAAATACCGCCCATGAACTTCTCAAGCTTCTCTATCTCGAGCTGGAGCTTGATAACTTCCTTCTTGGGAAGCATATCGAAAGTTCCGTCAGCCTCCATGGTCTTGAGCTGCTCAAGTCTCTTTATACGGCGCTGAATGGTGTTGAAGTTGGTGAGCATACCGCCGAGCCAACGGGCGTTGACATAAGGCATGCCGCAACGCTCAGCCTCCTCGCGGATAGAATCCTGAGCCTGCTTCTTCGTGCCGACGAAAAGGATCTCCTTGCCGTCTGCAGCGATATCGCGGACCGCCATATAGGCATCCTCAAGCTTCTTGACCGTCTTCTGAAGGTCGATGATGTAAATACCGTTGCGCTCCGTGAAAATATAGGGAGCCATTTTGGGGTTCCATCTTCTGGTCTGATGACCGAAGTGCACACCTGCTTCAAGCAGCTGCTTCATTGATACTACTGACATTTGTTTTTCCTCCTTTGGTTTTTCCTCCGCGAAACAGGGCGGCCGCAACGGCGAAAATTCACCGCACCGGGCGACTTCCTAAAGCTTCGCGTGCGTAATGCTCGGATATTATATCACAGCAAGATATAAAAATCAAGAGTTTTTTAATCTATTTCAGCTTTTCTCTGCCGGTTCTTTGTGCTCTTCTCTTTTGCCGCCGGAAGTTTTTGCAAGCGCTTTGTTATAGAGCTTGTACACTCCGCACTTCCAGCACAGGAGCATACCGACGACTGCGCCGACGACCGCCTGAAGAATCTGATATGGAAGCTTCATAACGGCGTATTCTGGGGTGCTGTAGATAAACGCTCTGCCGAGGGAGTAGCCGACGACCATAATGACCGCGCCTATCGAGACGCCTATTCCGCTCGCGAGCACGGGGTGCTTCTTCAGAACATAGTGCGAGAAAACGGAGATGATAACAGCCTGGAGTCCGTGGGTAACCAATGAGACGAACATCGGGAGCGGATAGAAGAACAGGTCGCCGAGAAACGCGCCGACTCCGCCGACTATGAACGCCGCGACAGGGTCGAGGATTATCGCCGCGGTGCAGATAATTATATCATTGAGATACAGGTGACCGCCCGGAACAGGAACACCGAACGAGCTCATCGCGACATTGAGCGCCATGAACATTGCCGTCAAACATATCCACAGCGTGGTTCTTTTCGTGTTGCTTTTCTCTTTCATTTTAAAGTCCTCCTTGCTTTTTTGACAGGAATATTATACAATACCGCTGATAATATAAAATAGTCAGAAACGGAGAAAATAATATAACCAGATGAAATACACGGTGGACTTGAACGACCGCCCGGTCTATTTGCAGATTTACAGACAGCTCAGGGCGGATATAGTCGGCGGAGCGTTCGCTTACGGCAGCAAACTGCCGTCAAAGCGGCTGCTCGCGGAAGAGCTCGGGGTGAGCACGATAACGACAGAGCACGCATATGATTTACTCTGCGAAGAGGGATACGCTCAGGCGCGCGAACGAAGCGGATATTTTGTTGTTTTCCGCCGTTCGGACGGCTTTGCGGCGTCCGACAGCAGACCGCCAGAGCCGATGCGAGGAAAAAATATCGAACACAGCAAACCCGAATTTTCGGTGTCGCTGCTCAGCAGGACGATGCGCAAAGTTATTGCGGACTGCGAAGAAGAGATACTTGAACGCTCACCGCACTCGGGACGAATCGAATTACGCGATGCGCTGCGGCAATATCTCGCGAGAAACCGCGGCATATCGGTTGACACGGAGCAGATAATTGTAGGTTCGGGCGCCGAATATCTCTACGGGCTGATAGTCGACCTGCTCGGCAGGGACAAAACATACGCGATAGAGTCGCCGTCATATGAAAAAATCGAGCAAGTATACAGGGCGGCGGGGGTCAGATACGAGCTTCTCCCGCTCTCGGACGACGGCATAGACGGAGCGGCGCTGAGCGGCAGCAAGGCGGATATTCTGCATACTACGCCATATCGAAGCTTCCCGACGGGAGTCACGGCGTCCGCCTCGAAGAGATATGAATATATCAGCTGGTCTTCATCGGGCGACAGATTCATTGTGGAGTCGGACTACGACTCCGAGTTTTCGGTCTCGCAGAAGCCTGCGGACACGCTTTTTGTGCTCTCCGACCGCGACAATGTAATATATCTCAACACATTTTCTAAGACTATATCGCCCTCGCTGCGTGTAGGATACATGGTTCTGCCGAAAAGGCTCGTTAAGACATTTGAAGAGCGGCTCGGGTTCTATTCCTGCACCGTGCCGACATTCGAGCAATTGGTGCTGACCGAGCTTCTGAACAGCGGCGACTTCGAGCGGCACATAAACAGAGTCAGGCGCGCAAAGCGCAGAGAGCTCAATAAGGCATAAAAAATCGGCGGCAAGGTCAATCCCCTGCCGCCGTTCGTTTTTATTTTTTATTTGTCTTTTATCTTCAGCATTGCGCGCATGGCGTTGAGCACAGCGAGAATAAGAACTCCGACATCGCCGAAGACCGCTATCCACATATCCGCGATACCGAATGCGCTGAGCACGAGGATAATCACTTTGACCGCGAGCGCGATCCAGATATTCTCGTTGACGATGCGCATAGTCTTTCTGGCTATCTTTATCGCCGTCGGGAGCTTTGAAATCTTGTCATCCATGAGGACGATATCCGCCGACTCAATCGCGGCGTCGCTGCCCATCGCGCCCATCGCGATGCCTACATCGGCTCTTGTGAGCACGGGTGCGTCGTTGATGCCGTCGCCGACAAACGCGACCTTGTTGCCCTCGCCGAGCAGCTCTTCAACGCGCTCAACCTTCTGCGACGGAAGCAGTTTTGCGTGGACTGCGCTGAGTCCGAGCTGCTTGCCGACCGCTTCGGCGACGCGCTCATTGTCGCCCGTGAGCATAACGGTATTCTTGATACCGAGCTCCTTGAGCTTCGCTATCGCGTCTGCGGAGTCGGGCTTTATCTCATCGTTGATAACGATATGTCCGAGATACTGCGCGCCCTCGCTGATATGAATAACAGTGCCTGCCATATGGCACTCATGCCACTTGGCTCCCGCCATGTCCATGAGTTTGCCGTTGCCGACAAAATAAGTCTTGCCGTCGATAACAGCCTCGAGACCCATGCCTGCGTGCTCGGTTATCTTGCCGATACGACTCTTGTCTATATGGCCCTTATGCGCCGCGACTATCGACTCGCCGACCGGGTGAGTTGAATAGCTCTCCGCCGCGGCGGCGACATCGAGAAGATGCGCCTCGGTGATATTTTCGGGATGAATGGCGTTGACCGCGAAGGTGCCTTTCGTCAGCGTTCCGGTCTTGTCGAACACGACCGTGTCGATCTTTGAAAGGGTCTCCATATAGTTGGCACCCTTTATAAGTATGCCGTCACGCGAAGCTCCGCCGATGCCGCCGAAGAAAGACAGCGGGACGGAAACAACCAGCGCGCACGGGCACGAGACCACGAGGAAGGTAAGCGCGCGCTCGATCCATCTGCTCCAGAGACTCCATGTGCTGTGAGTGCCCATGAGCATGGAGACAAGCGGCGGTATAATCGCGAGCACAACGGCGCCGATAACGACGCAGGGAGTATACCAGCGCGAGAAGCGGGTGATGAAGTTCTCGGCTCTCGCCTTTTTCTCCGAGGAGTTTTCAACGAGCTCGAGAATCTTCGCGACCGTGCTCTCTTCGAAGCGGCTCTGCGTTCTAACATGGATAACGCCGGAAAGATTTATCGTTCCGCTCGTCACTCTGTCGCCGACAGTCTTGTCTGCGGGCAGGCTCTCGCCTGTCAGGGCGGCGGTATTGACAGAAGTCGAGCCGTCGATTATCTCGCCGTCAAGCGGAATCTTTTCGCCGGGTTTGATAACTATAGTCTCGCCGAGCTCAACTTCCTCGGGCGACACGGTCTCTTCCTTGCCGTCGCGCACGACTACGGCATAGTCGGGGCGGATATCCATAAGCGCGGATATTGACTTGCGGCTCTTGCCGACCGCGATGCTCTGGAACAGCTCGCCGACCTGATAGAATATCATGACCGCCGAGGCTTCGCGGTAATCGCCGACGCCGAACGCGCCGACAGTGGCGATAGCCATGAGGAAGTGCTCATCGAACACCTGACCGTGGGCAATATTGCGAATAGCGTCCCACAGGACATCGTAGCCTATCACAAGATACGGCGCGATATACAGCAGCAGCGCTTTCCAGCCCTCAAAGCCGAATATCTCGTCGACTGCCCAGGCGACGCCTGTCAGTACGACCGATACGATTATTCTTATCAGTGTTTTCTTCTGCTTTCTCGTCATCGGGGACACCCCTCTTACTTAAGAATTATTGTGCAGTCGGGTTCAACTTTCTTTGCGGTCTTGACGACTTTCTTGAGCACATCGTCAAAAGCATCGTCCGCCGCCTCAAGGGTCAGCTTCTGGGTGAAAAAATTGACGCTGACGCTCTCGACTCCGTCAACCTTGGCGATAGCCGCCTCCATCTTTGCCGCGCAGTTTGCGCAATCCAGATCCTCAAGCTTAAAGATCTTCTTCATTGTTCTCGTTCCTTTCTTCAATAAGATGTTCGAAACCTTTGGCTATAATCGTTCTGACATGGTCGTCAGAAAGAAAATAATAGATTGTTTTGCCCTCACGGCGGTTGGCAACAAGATTTGCGTCCTTGAGTATCTTGAGCTGGTGCGATATCGCCGACTGCGTCATGCCGAGCAGTTCCGCAATAGCGCAAACGCACATCTCCGACTCAAAGAGCGAAAACAAAATCTTGACGCGGGTCGTGTCGCCGAAGAGCCTGAACAGATCGGACAGGTCGCAAAGCAGCTCGTCTGTCGGCAGCTCGTGCCTCACCATATCGAGCATCTTTTCGTGGTTATGTTCCATGTTTTTGTCCTCCGTTCATTTGCATGATAATTCATATGATTGTTCGTTCATATGTTTTACTGTTCATATGATAGTTCATTCATATGTTATTGTCAACAGTTTTTTTAAAAAATTTTGCAAGACAGCCGAAAAAAAATAAATAGAGGTCATAATCCGCGTTGTCAGACATGGATTATGACCTTCGTATTTTGCACTAAGCAGATATTCAGTCTTCTTTGCCGTCGAGCAGGCTCTCTCTGAAGTCGTCGCTGATAACGGCGAGGTTATCGATATGCATCTTTCCGTTCTTGAATTTGAGCGTGAGCGAATCGGAGTTTCGCTTCATCGAGACAAAATCGGAAATATTAAAGCGCTTCTTCTTGCCGAACATGGTCGAATAGACATATATCCCCTCGCCAGCAGACACGACCTTTTGATCGAGCTGGCAGAGCATCGCCGCGGCACCGAACAGCATACAGCCAAACCCCGGAATCGCAACGAAGAACTTTCCGACAGCGAGCATTGCGACACAGACGGCGGCGCCGGCAATATAGACAGCCATGCCGAAGAAGAAAAGCCATCTTGGAATATGTACGGCATATTTTGCATCACCGGGATCGCGCACTATACGGACGATAAAATATATCAGCAGAGCCGCAGAAACGACAGCGGCGACAAAAGCATAAATCATTCCGACTCTCCTTAAAAGATATTGAGATTCCTGAGCACGAATATCATAGAGATGACCCATGCCGCATCGGCAATATATGAAATTATCGTCAGAACTTTCGATGACTTAGCACCGACCGCGATACCTACGACTCGGAGCACGAAGAACAATATTATCGCCACGGCACTCGCTATCAAAAATCCGAGCATCACCGGCGCGCTGACAAAATTCGGCTTTGCGGCGTTGATTATCTGAACAATAAAAAATGCGACTGCGCCGACTATGTCAACAATAGCCGATATATTTGTTATTTTTGGCAGAACTTTGTTTTTCATATTTACGAGACCCGAAGTCTCCCTCACTCCTTTGAATCGGTTACGGGAAAATTCTATCACATAAATGCGATTTAATCAACAGCGGACAGAAAAAAGCGGCGGAATTTATCGCCGCGCATGGTTAGCATACATTAATTATATTTAACTATATTCGCCTGTATCGGCTCTCCCCTGCCGAACGAGGCGGCATTTTCAAACGTGGTCTCACTTATCGATTCAAGCGCCTCGCGGGTCAGAAAGCCCTGGTGCGAGGTGATTATAACATTCGGGAACGACAGAAGTCGCGCCGTGACGGAGGTTTCGAGTATATCGTCCTCGCGGTTTTCAAAAACGTTGTGTGTCTCCTCCTCATACACATCGAGCCCGACACCCATAAATTTATGCTGCCTTATACCTTTTATAAGATCGGGCGTGCTTATCAGCGCACCGCGTGAAGTATTGACGAGGATAACGCCGTCCTTCATCCGCTCTATCGCGTTGATATTTATCATATGATAGGTCTCCTCGGTCAGCGGGCAATGGAGGGATATCAAATCACTTTCGCCGAGAAGTTCATCGAGTTCGACATATCGAACGAAGTCGAGCGAGGGGTTCCGATACTTATCATAGGCGATAACATTCATCCCGAGTCCGCGGCAGGCGCGCGCAAACGACGCACCTATCTTTCCCGTGCCGACGACTCCCGCCGTCTTGCCGCAGAAGTTGACTCCCGTAAGACCCATGAGGCTGAAATTGTTTTCGCGCACTTTTATATAAGCCTTGTGTATGCGGCGATTGACGGCGAACGCGAGCGCGAGGGCGTGCTCGGCTATTGCCTCGGGCGAATACCCCGGCACGCGCATAACGGAGATACCGTGCTCCTGCGCCGCCGGAAGATCGACATTGTTATATCCGGCGCAGCGCATGAGAATGAGCCTGACCCCGTTCTCGGCGAGGATATCCACGACCCGCCTGCCGACATCGGACGCGACGAACAGGCACACGGCGTCATAGCCTTTTGAGAGCGGCGCGGTGCGGTAAGAGATATCCGTCTTGAGATAGTCTATTTCAATGTCGGGATATTTGTCCGCAAGCTTCTCGAACGCCTCGCGGTCATACGGCTTTGTATCATAAAAAAGTATCTTCATAAAATGCGCCTCCGGCAGTTTTCTCTGAATAGTATCTGCCGGGCGGGAATGAATATTCGGGTTAAATAAGCACAATTTATCATAAAGAGTGAAAACAATGGGAAGAAAATACAAAAAAGGCTTGACTTTTTCGAGCAAATATTATATGATAATCAAGCTGATTTGCGGATACAGCTTCCGCACAGTGAAAAGAATATGATCCATTAGCTCAGTCGGTAGAGCACTTGACTTTTAATCAAGGTGTCCGGAGTTCGAATCTCCGATGGATCACCAAAAGAGGAAGTCTTGAAGTCGTTGTGTATCAACGGTTTCAAGGCTTTTTTCATTTCTATTTCAATGCACTCAAAATGAAATCCGTAGTAACCCTGTAGTAACGGTCGATTTTTACCTGAGCAAACATCGCTTGATTTTTAAAGCATATCATGCTATAATGCGCCTAAAGAGCCTCTGGCTCTATTCCCTATTTCTTGTGGCTCTCGGCTATCAGACCGAGGGCTGCGTTCTTTATAAAGCAGAAAACCGGGCAGAGGAAAATCCCCTGCCCGGTTGTGTTTTAAATCGCTCCGAAGAGCTTGAGAATCTGCACGACCGCCCAAGCGCCGTAAAGCCCGAGCATGTTCATGAGGTTAAAAACAATAGCAGTTATCATTTTGTTACCTCCTCTGTGACATCATCAAATCCGTAGTCTTTACGGAACGCTTCATTGAATTTGCTCACCGTGGCTTCTATCAGCATTTTCAGCTCAAGGTCGGTAATCGTTATGCCCTTTTCATTCAGCATCTCAACGATTGCTTCAGCAGCCTTATCATATTTCTCCTGACCGTGCAGGTCCTTGTAGAGCTGCTCGATAGCCTCGACGCAGGTCTTGGCAACCGCTTTCTTCGTCTTGTCGTCAAAATACTTCTGAAAGAGCTTCTTCGCGCATACGCCGAGGTATGATGCTATAGCTGTCAGAATGGTGCAAAGAATGCCCATTCCACAGCTGTCCCAAAATGCTTTTATGTATTCCATGTGCTTGTCCTCCTTATTTGAGCAGCTGATTTACTTTCTTCTGAACTTCGGCAGGATCATAGCCCGCCGCTTTGAGTCTGATTTTTCGAATCGCGCCATTGCCCCACTTACCGGCGATAACTTCGCGGGCAACGGTGTCAACGGATTTTTTCGCCGGCTTTTTCTGACTATAAACGATTTCATTTACACGCTTCTGAACCTCGTTCGGGTCATACCCGGCATTGCGCAGACGCGTCATACGGTCGGCACCGTTGCCCCACTGACCGTTGATTACTTCGTGAGCGACCTCATCGACGGATTTCTTTGTGCCTTGAGGCTTCGTCTGTGCCGCGTCAGCGACATATTTGACATACAGCAACTTACCATGCTTCGACCAGTTGCGGCGATTGTAACCGGGTTTGTCGCAATTGCAGGCGGTTATCTGCACGCAGTTCTTCCAGCGCGGCGTACACTCGACTGCAAGCCCTTCACCTATGTACACGCCGATATGCCCCGGAGACCACAGGGCTTCTCCGATTTCGATTTTGCTGAAGTTTGTGCTGATGCCTGTACACTTCTGGATCATCGCATCTGCATTGATATCCGGCACACCGTTCGAAGCGTACTTCGCGCCGCCGTAGGGTTTGGATTTATCGCCTGTCCAACCCCAAAGCACGCCCTTTATAAGGCAGACGCAATCAAAACCGAAGGTGTCAGCTGATGCCGCTTTTATCATCTTCTGTCTGCTCGGATCTCTGTTGTAGTCGTTATTGTTGCAATAACGCTGTTTGTTGGATGCCGTAAGCGGTGCGCCGAAGCAGCCGTTCACATAAAGCGTCTTGTAGTGCAGCGCGATATCTTTCACCTTCGCTGCGAGTTCTTTGTTCGTCATAATAAATAACCTCCTTATTTTTTATAAAGCTGCTGTTCGATCGTATCGATCCTGTGGTGCGCCTGTTTGGCGGACGATTCGACAGAACTCAGCCGTTCGACCACCTTTCCTATCTGGTCATCTTGCTTTTCCTGCTTTCTTTTGATGTCGTCGACTCCGCTTTTGATGTAGCCAAGCTCCGTTAAAACGACACCATCTTTTTTGCCCTCATCTTTGTTATCGCTCCTACCGTTCCGCTTATAGGCGATATAGCCAAAGATTATTGCGCATATAGTCCCGCACGCACTAAGAATCGTCAAGAAGATGTTTACACCGCTCATGTAGTCACCTCCTCGAAGTAAATGCCCACAAGCTGCGACGGTACATAGTGCAGTATAGTACCTTGACCGTTGCTGTCGTCTCTTGTGCATCTGTAAATTTTTCCGCCGTCGAGATAGTACTTGTCTTTAAAATATCTCATGCCCTCGGCGGCGGTTATCGGGTTGTCTATCGTGCCATCTTCATCTGCCGTCACATGTTCCCAGTGCGCTGGGGTTACGCTCGGACGCCATGTGGGATTGGCGGATATCGCGTTGTAGCAGCGATAAAGCTTACCGCCGTCGCGCACCCTGTCGCCGATAGAATAATCTTTTTCGCCGCTCCACGGTTCAAATAGGCTGATACTTGTCAGAGCTTCGGCATTCGTCAGCTTCGCGGCAGCTTTTGTTATCATCTCGCGAAAGCGTTTTGCCTGCGTCCTCGTCATATATCCGCACCCCCTGTGATGATATCCAGCGCCTCGTCCGCCGATATGTCCTCTGGCGGCTCAGCGGCTGTCCAGATTTGCTTTATCTCGGATTCCGTCTCCGTCCACGACTCGGTGTAATATCCGCCGTCGGACGGGCAGTCCGTTAAAATTATCGGCTTGTAGCCATTGGCGAAGTATATTGACGGGTCGTTTGTAAACACATCGCCGTCCGCCGTTTTTATCGGTCGCGGCGCACCTCTGAGCTCGCCGTCTATAAGTTTTCCGTACATCATTTAATCACCCCCAAGTGAAAGAGCCATTGCCTTTATTGTAAAAAGATTTTCGAGAAACCAAATCAAACATACATGGCACGCCCTTTGTATCAAGACAGGGCACAAAGTCCTGAATAAGCTCGTCGCCGATGTAATGCTTGCAGCTATAGACTCTACCCTGAAAGTATGTGCCGTCCACGCCCTTTGACCTGAACAGCGCCATCGTCACTGTCGAAGTGAAATCGGAAACAGAGAAGGTTTCTGAAAACGCCGCCGTTCCGTCTTCAAGCTCGGCTTTCATTTCCGTTCCCGAGAGCGTGACTATGTAAATTTTATTTGTAGTTAATCCTTTCCAAGGGATTGTCTTGGTTTGACCGTCCATTCGAAACAGAAATCTTGTGCCGCCATAGTCGTCCAAATATGTCGTAAACTGGTCATCGGAATTAAGACCTGACCTGCTGCCGATGAGCGACGCGCCTTTATTCGTAAACTCGTTGATTTTTATTTTTAAAACTGCCTTAGTATTTTGACTCGGCGCAACGCCCATTTCTATCCACTGCGCGCCCGAGGACTGCAAATAATCGACTGCGGTATAGCCATCCGGCAGTCCGCTCTGCGCTTGCGCCTCTTGCCATATAAATCTGCGTCTGTTCAAGTGCCCTCACCGACCTTCTGAGCTGCCAGAACTTTGTCCTTGAAGCTGAGTTCCCATGTCTCGCCGTTTTTGAAATCGGGTGCTGTACCGATATATTTGGTGTCGGCGGGCAGAGTGACCGTGATATTGCCGCTATCGGCGAAGGTCAGGCGCATCCAAGACTCGAAATCACCTATCGGATAGCTTAGCTTTAAGGTCGTGACATCTGTAAGACGGTACTCGGTATTGTCAGCAAGGGTTATATATGGACCCTCAGAGATTTTTTGAGTGATTATGGGTTTGTTATTATAATAAAGAACTCCATTAGAGTCGGAAAGACCATCAAGTACGGACTTATTACTATGCTCGTGGGCTTTCTTAACCGCAGGATAAACCAAACTGTTAAGAATTGTCTGTAAACTTAATGATTGTGCAGAGCTGTCGGCAGATATCTTGGCTTTAATGCTGTCTGCTTCAAGTGGTTCCACATAGCAATCCCACGTATCTGTGTTATCGACATATACATAAAAGACCGCATTGGCAAAAACTAAGAACTCATAATCGGTTTCTGTGGCAATCCCGAGAGGAATTAAAAATGTGTTATTCTCATTCGTAACCGTGAAAGCAATCAAAACTTGCTTGCCCGCCTTATAAGCTGCATCTATTTGCTCGTAGGTCTTATTGTGGGAAGTAATTGTATATCCATCTGCCCCGCTTTGCGCCTGCACATTAACAATAAAAAGTTCCGACTCTGTTGAACCTCCGCCACCTATAACCTTGCCATCGTACAGCAGCGTGCCGGTATCATCGGCGGTCAATAGGTCAATGACCGACTTGTTGGCGTGGCTGTGACGCGCGGCGGTGTTAAGCGCGATTTCAGCGGCAAGGCTGTGACTCAGACGTTCCGTGCCGTCCGGGATGGACACTTTGGCAGTGCCTGTTATCGTCGGTGCATAGCCGACTATCTCGCCGTCCGCAAAGGCGACAAGCTGTGCCGCCATGTTGCCGGGTTCAGGCACAATATCGCTCGTTATTTTGACCGTCACATAGCCGTCCGTAGGAGTCAACAGCTCGGTTTGCAAATACTCGCCGACCGTCGACTCAAAGTAGACACGATAGCTGTTTGCGCCCTCGAGCTCTTCGGGCACAGGCAAGGCAAGCAGAGTAAAATTATTTTCGGCGCGGTAGCCGACGTCATACCCGCGAGGGCGAGCATAATCAACCGTTATCGTTCTTGTCTGCATCTTTTTCCGCCTCCCCATTCTCGCCCTCCACGGGCGGTTTTTCGAGTTCTGAGAGCATATCGGACAACAGTTCGATTTTGCCGCAAACCTTGGCAAGCTCGACTTTATTGACCTCTATCTGCTGTATCAGCTGTGCGTTGTGTTTCTGCAAGGCTTCGCCCTGCGCCTTGATATCTGCAATTTTCTGTTCGATTTCTGCTTTTGTCATGTCGTCCTCCTTATGATGCGAAAGCGAGTTTTTTTGAGCCTGTTGTATTTGACCAAAATGTTATGCCGCTCTGAGTAAATGTCAGTCTGTACACGTTGCCGCTCGGGTCTTTTAATCTGACTTCCGCCCGGTCGCTCTGCGCCGCGAAAACATCAGCGCGAACATAATCGTTTCTCTGCGTTGTGTTGTCTCTCACACGCACGGAAAAAGCAGGAACTCCTGCCACTAACGACGCGCCGAAGTCTGTAGTAAATTTGACCAGCTGCGCATTAAATCCTGTAGCCCGATATGCGAGATATTCTCCTGTGTCGGTCGCATATCCCATTTCATTGACAGACAGCAATCGGCGAATATATGTCGCATCATACTCTACGCGCATGTAATCATAAGTCCATGCCTTTTCCATCTCAGAATACGGCTTTGCAGTGGTGTCAAAGTCGCGACCATTATTAAGCGATTTTCCGAACCTAAAACCTCCGTTTGAATGACCGCCAAGCGAATAATCGGCTGATGCAAAAGTAGCGTACAAACGGACATCATCAACGGATTTATATATCAATGTGTTTCCGACGCCCATGTACTTTTTTTCAGTGTCCGAATTGTTGCCCGCGCCCTGATAAAGTTCGATAGAACCTGACGATAAATCAACTCGATATCCGTCAGAACTTTTAACAGACAACATTCCACCGTCGAGGTTGATATCTCCGCCGGTGATGTTGATATCAGAGGCTTCGATGTGACCCGTGTCCAAGTTAAAAGAAAACTTCCCGGTCGGCGACGAAAGGATATCCGTCGTGATATAACTCGCGGAAATCTTGTTTGCGGCAATGCTTCGGATAACCGCGTCACCGTCTTTTGATACACCGTACTCCCAGTTCGGGGATCCGTTGTTCCAACCGTTATTAGTCCAGGCATACCCACCGGCGTTGCGGCAGTAGATAGTGTTGCTCCCCTCAAGCGTAGGCTTGTCGTGGTAATAAGTAATTACCGCGCCGCTGCTGTCTGCTTTCCGCGTGACATATAAGCCCATGCTGTTCGCGATGGTCTCATTCAGCGCGAGGGTCGCCTGCTCAAAGTCGTTGATTTGCGCAGCTTGCTGTGCGCGTGTCTGTTCGAGTACTGCCTGCTGCTTCGGTGTAAACGCGCCCATTGTGGCATATCCCGACTGCGTTGCCGTTTCGCCCTTGCCCTCAAGCTTCGTGCAGCGGTTCTGTGACTGCCACTTGACATTTGTCAACACGACTTTCTTCGTCCCCTGAGCCGTCTCAAAGTTCATCACATCGAGCGGTCTGAGGTGCGGGAAAGAGTGTGTAGTGCAGGACATAGGCGTGTATGTAAGACTGCATCGCGCGGTTTTGAGTTCCGTCACCAGTGTGCTGAGATTCATATCGCTTTGGGCGAGAAGATTGCCCTCGATGTTAAAGGCATAGTCCTTTGTGCCCGCGAGGTATTCGGTTTTGTTCTCGTCGTTTCCGACGATACGCACGCCGGAGAACACTATGTTGTTTTCGGCAAAGTCTGTATTGCCGGAAGTAAAACGATCTGAAGCTTTTATAACCATGTGCTTGGCGTTTGTCGCATACCACCCGCCTGTCAGCTTGCCGTCATAGTCGATATACAAGCTCACGCCCATAAGCTCCGCAGCCCAGACAAGCACCTGACGATAGGTCAGGTTGTCCGCCTCCGGGCGTTTCGGTATCGATACACCCCTATGCAAAGTGTTCGTCGGGAGCTTCTGCGACACCCCGCACTTTGTGCAGGCATCGGCGACTATCTGATACAGCGTTGCAGGATAGGCAAGCTCGCTATCGTAGGCGCGATTGAACTTCGCCATGCGGTCATAAGCCGTTATTTTGATGCTCCGGAGCTTGCGCGGAGGGCTGTCCACCGTGTAATAGCCGATAGGCACGGTCTCCGTTGTCGAGCCCGTCGGAAAGCTTGTAGTGACATACAGCTGTGCGCCCTCGAACACCTTGTCGTCAAACGCGCCGTCGGTATTCTCAAGAGTAAAACTCAGCTCTGACATACACGCCGAGCCCAAATCAAGCTTGCTGCCCGTGACACTCGACCAGTCCACCGTTACCGCGCCAATAATGTCTTTGTTGGTGATATTAAATGCCGTGCCTTTGGTAGGCGTACAGAGGATATTGACGGACTGCACCACATCCTCTCGCAGAGCCGCAAGCCCGGCAGAAGTTATTGGATACATGACATCACCCCTTTCGCGCCACGATTTTAAAGGTCACATTGTCAACAACATTCAGACTGCTGTTGTACAGCGGCGCACTTCTGTTGCCGACATAAAACTCTTTTGTTACATATCCGCCCTCGAGCATATTTAAGTACTTGACCGTTATATACTCCGGGTTGAACATTTTCAGAATCTTGCTCGCGTTCGCTATGGACAGCCCGGAAAATTTAAGCGTTACCGCGTCGGTCTGTCCTATGCGTTTTTTGTGCATAACGACATCTTCGGTACGCCCCGCGTCGCTGGCCGAAGCGTCCTCAAGCTCCCATTTATATCCGTCCTCCGAGTCAGGATATACCGGCATAGTTACGCCGTCCACGGTAGCTATCGGATTGTCGCCGGGATTAAAAGCGGTTGCCACTGCTGTTCCACCTTCTTTCTTGACATAAAAAATGAAATATGATAGATTAAAAATAAAAAAGGAGAAAAATAATATGGATAATGTTCTTTTTGGACTTGGTCTTTTGTCTGCGATAGGCGTAATCGCCTTTTTAGTAATTGCAGTTGTGCGGATCTTCAAGAAGAAACCCCGCAAGAATTTTGTCGTTGCAGCTTTGATTTGCTTTGTTGCATCTAATGTGTTTATTTTTTGTGGGGCGCAAACCAGCTACAACAACATGACCCCCGAAGAGAGATCTGAATATGATTCAAAGCTTGCCGCCGAATCACAACTTAAAGAAGAAAAGAAAGCAAGCAAAGATAAAAGCAAGGACAAAAACAAGACGAGCGAGCCGCCGATGACAGAAGCCGCTGCGTCGCAAAATATTGGCGACGTCTCAGTCCAAGCACTTAAGCTCTATGCTGACCTCTCGGATGAACAGGCTCAAAAAGTTATAAACGACTTTAAAAAAGTGGGAATTTCCACTCCGATTTACTTTGAATCATTATCATCAAACTCGACAGATAAAAGCTTTAAATTTTCGAACGATAAGATATCCGGAACGCTTGTCGTTTCCAATGGAAAGACGAGTTACATTTCGAGCGGCGGAGTCGAGCTGTTCAACTCCAAAAAAGGCGGAGCCCTCGCAAACATTGAAGATTACTATCTCAGTTCCTACGAGTCAAATTATTACAAGGGCATGGCAGAACAACATGTTAAGCAATACCTCAAGACTCCATCAGCCGCGTCGTTCCCCAACCTCACGGATACAAGCGCATGGATTGTATCGCGCTATAAAGACACTGTTACGGTCAGCGCGTGGGTTGACTCACAAAACTCCTACGGCGCACAGTTACGCAGCGATTTTGTAATTCAGATGTCTTACGCTTCACAAGGAACAAGTCTTACATATGCGGAAATTGAAGATAAAGTTCTCTACGGTTCCTTTGTTTCATATTGAAAGCAGCCCCTTTCAGAGGGGCTGCTTTTTATATGTCGCATGGAATAACTGTTCTTCCGCTCTTTTGATTATATCTCTGAACAGCGGTTACTATAGCCTCTCCTTTTATCGTACCGTCAGGAAGCACGACCTGTATATGCCAGTCGCCGCCATCACTGCCGCGGCTTTCTTCCTTGACGACTTTTCGCAGCAAACTCTCCGGCGTTTCGATATTCGTGCCGTTTTTCTGGTCGCCGAGCATCGCAATAAACTCTCTGTTCGGCGGAATTACCGCACCCGTTGCAAGCTTTGGAATTTGAGGTATCGATATATCGCGCAGATCAGCAAATGGCGACAAGCCGAGTATGTTTGCATTTCTCAGCTTATCGATTGACTTGTTTATGGCATTAAACGGTATTGCAACAACCTTGTTTATACCCCCGATTATTGCATTAACAACAGTTTTAAATGCTGCAGTTATTCCCTCTTTGATGCCGTCAAAAATTTTTCCGCCTACGCTGAAAACATTTTTGACTGCTGTCCACGCTTGTGTAAACTTATCCTTAAACCAAGTTACAACAGGTGAAAAAGCCGTTTTAACACCCTCCCAGGCGTCCTTCGCCTTTGATTTCAAGCTTTCCCACATTCCGCCGAAGAAGTTGGAAACCGGGTCAATTACGGTTTCTTTAAACCATGATCCCGCTATGTCCCAAGCCGCTTTTACAATTTCCCAACAACCCTTTGCTATAACGCCGATATCGTAGAAAACATCGTCGAACGTCTGTTTTACGCTACCAAACAAAGTTCCAAACCATTCAGTAGCGGGAGAAAAGACGTCTTTGATTTTATCCCATGTTTTTGAAAACGTTTCTTTTATCGGTTCGGAAACATTGCTTTTAAACCATTCACCCAAAGACGACCATTTTTCTTTTATCCAGTCATACGCCTTTTTAGCAGCTGCTTTCACTTCGTCCCAATAGACTATCAGTAAAACCACCGCCGCAATTGCCACGGCTACCGCAGCAACCACAGCAACACCTACAGCAGTCGCAGCTCCGGCACTTGCGCCAAGCGCAGTACCTAATGCAGTAAAAACACCTTTGATGCTCGCGCCTATTGTAGACAGCTTGCTCACGAACTTTAAAGACTTAAAAGCGGAAACAATTCCCCCGAGGTCTTTTATCTTTTTGAAAAGCTTGGCGCCTTCAAAAATAAGTAGGAACGAACCTATTGCAGTACCGGCTCCGATAAACGCCGGTTCCCATTTTTCAAGCTCTTCTCTGACCTTCTTGAATTTCTGCTTCAGCTCCTCTGCGCGCTCTGCAAGCTTCGGGTCAATAACGCTGTCAGCGTTGGAAAATGGGCTCTTAAAATTGTTTCCTCCGCTCGATACCGTTGTGCTGCTTCCGCCTCCGTTGCCGCTATCAGATCCGGTATCCGGCGTTCCGAGACGATTGATTTCATCGATGCCGAGCAAAGCGTTTTTATAATCCTTCGCCTTTTTCGCCGCACTGCCGAGGTTTGTGGACACTTGCTGTGTGCTATTGGCAAGCTTGGCGGTGTTTGACGATGTCCGACTCGTTGCACTCGACGTGCCGAACAATATAGCCATAACTTGCCCGGCTTTTTCGGCGAGAGCGGTCAATCTTTCAAGCAACGCCGTGACATGCGGAATACACTGCTGCAAAGCCGGCGCAAACATCGACCCGAGCGCACTTGACAACATTTTTGTCTGAGCTTTCAAAGCAGCCTGCGCTCCTGCGAAGGTGTTCGAATATTTCGCAGCATCCCCGGTCTGGAATGCCGTCTCCCGCATGATGCCTTGTGTCGTGGCTATGCGCTTTTCTGCGTCGGTCAGCGTTGCTGCAGTCTTGCCTATCGATGCCGCGTATTCGTCCCATATAATGGACAGGTTTTTTGTAACGCCGGCGTTGTCGACAAGAATGCTGTTTTCGTTTTTGATACCTTCGGCTGCGCTCTTGATGGCTTCGCCCATCGTCATACTGCCCTGACGGTTAAATGCCGCCGAGTCTTTCAGGTTGGTCAGTATGGACTGTGTCTGCTCGTCGGAATACCCTGCCGCCGCGAGTCTCTTATACGCGGTGTAAGCGTCCATCATCGGGATAAGACCGTCTTTAGTGTACGATTTGAGCCACGCTTTCGCGGCGTTCAGGTCTTTTCCCTGCGCAGTTAATATGCTCGACAAGCCCATTTGCGCGGCTTCGTTTTCCGCGTATGCGTCCGTCAGCTTCTTGACTTCGCTCACTACTTTTTGTATAGCCGCAACGGCAGCGGCCGTTTTTAAGCCTGTAAAAAGCTTTCCGACACCCGCTCCCGTGCGCGTTGCCTGCTGTTCGAGCGATCCCAGCCTCTTGTTCGCCTTATCAATCTTGACGTTAAAGTCCTTGGTGTTTGCTGTAATCAGCACTTGCAGTTCTTCAACTGTCATTTTTTCTCACCTGCCCTGTGCCTTGCGGCGTTTTTTGATTTGGCATAAGCGGACATCCGAGCTTTGATTACCATCCACCCGGTTTGCTGCATGCCGAAAGCTGACGGGAACGCCTTTTCAAGCGTAGGATAGTTTTTCGGGTCGTTAAACGCGAAAGAATCAAGCTGCCCGAGATTCCATATCAGCTGTAACTGCCATTTACGCCGCTCATTTTCTGCCTTTTGCCTTGCGGATATAAGGTCCTCAACCTCTCCGGCCGACATGCTCCAGAATTCGTCCGGGGTTATCCCGACCGCAAAAGCGCGAGGTTTGAGATCCGCGACCCACTCGGTCGCTGAGGAGAAGATTACTCTATCTCCTGCTCCTCGTCCTCCCGCTCCATGTCCGCTATCTGTTCCGGTGTAAAAAAACCGGACACCTTCATAATGCCGAGAAATGTGTCCGCTCTGTCCTCGAGGGTAAAGCCCTCGGCTTCAAGCGCATCGATAAGCTCATATGTCTTGGGGAGCGTCATATTTGCCTGGTATTTCTGCAGCGCGCCCCAGAGGGTCACTGCAAAGACCTTGGTGTATGCCAGCTTGTCAAGAGCTTCAAGCAGGCTGCAGCCTATACGGTCTTCCACTTCGATTTTTGTCGCCGTCGTGAGCTTGAGCTTGTACTCCTTCTCGCCGGCGGTCAATCTATAAAAAGGTGCATTACACGCAGTAAGCATAGTTGTTGTCTCCTTATTTTAAATTTTCGGCGGAGTTTCCCCCGCCGATGTGTTCTTTAGCCGCCGGACGAGGTATATTCCTCTATATCCGACGATGGAGTGATTTTTGCAGTAAAGGTCAGCGCCTCTGCGACGCCCTTTCCGGGCATCGAAAGTGACACTCTGCCTGTCCACGTGAAACCGGAACCGTCCGGGAACAGCAGAATAAAGGTTTTGTCTGCATCCTTAGCTCCCTTGAGGGTCGCCCAGTTCGTGCCGGTCTTCATACCCTCATAGCCGAAAGTAAACGCCATATCCCCGGGGTCGGAAAGCCCGGGCTTATACTTTCTCTGCGTGTCCTTCATCGTGGTCACGTCGATTTTGTCCGATTCGCCGAGCATATCGGGAAAATCAAGCAGGCCGGGAACTTCAGCTGCCGCTTCTGCGCTCGCGCCCATTTTCAGAATCACGCCTATAGAAGTCTGATAATCTTCCATTTGTACTTACCTCCTTATTAACTGCGGTAAAACCGCTTCGTGTTGTTGTCGTAGACTCCGTTATAAAGCAGGACGGTGCGGTATAACACCGTACCGTCCTCCTGTTCGTCCTCAAGGTGGTTAGGACTGCCGCGAAGCAGACCGAGGCGGAGCATTGCATCGTCGACTTGCCTCTCGACCTCGTTTCTGCCCTCCGGCGTCGCCATCCACACCTGGATCTGCACGGCGATCCGGGAAAAATGATCCGGACGCGAAGAGGATGGCATTTTAACGGAGTTATCCATCTGCTTTATCAAACCGTGCCGTTCAAAACTCTGCGGATATTCCGCAGACCATTTCACACCCGGTACGGCGAGTGAAAGCACATCATGAGTCACCTGTTCGATATCAACCATTTTTCTGACCGCCTTTACGATTTATTTCCTGCTGTATCGCGCGCTTATAGCACTCGAGTATTGCCTCGCGATTGTTTATAAGCGCAGGATAAAGATACGGCTGCGCCTTTTGTCCGCTTATCATTCGCCAGCCGACAGCAGGGATTTTGCCGCGCCACTTGTCCGCCTTGTAATGGATCCCGCCCGGGAGCTCATAAGGATATGTGCCGTTACCTTTAGGACCCGTACCGAATTCCACATAGGCGGCGTATTCAACATTGGTCAATACGCTGCCGATATGCTTGCTACCCTCGCGCTTGTAGTCGGTATGCAGCGACGCGCGCAAGTTGCCGTTATCTACCGGGCACAGCTCTTTCGCACTGTTGTTGACTATTCGCGCCGCCTCGCGCGTGCCGTTTGAAATAGCGGTATCAGTGCCGCCGAGCTTTGCGAGCTTTTTAGCCAGCTCGCCGAGACCCTTAACTTCAATGCTCATCGGCTCACCGCCTTGCAAAGATACAGCGTGTGGCTGTCGTGCGGCTGGATCTCGGTGATTCGGTAATAAGTGCCGCCGTATTTCACATAGTCGCCCTTCTCGACAGCGAGCGTATCGGATGTTGAAAAGGTGGCGTCTCTGTTGCACTGCAGCCCCCATTCCTGCGCCTGTATAGCATCGGTAACGAGTCGGAAGTTGACAGTAAAAGAGCCCGCAGGTGTTTCTGCGGGCTTCACTGTTTCGCTGCCGAGCGTTCCCGTCTGTTTGACGGCTTTATAGTGCTCGACTGCTTTGTCTTGAAATACGGCGCGCTGTGCGCGTCTGAAGGCGTCGGGGATCTTCACCAGAAAAGCCTCCTCCACTCGTTGAGCATCACCTTTTCGCTGTCGCTCAGTTCCGCCGTTGTGGCGAGGTCTGAGTCGCTGTGCTTAAAGCTCACGCTCTGGTCGCCGTCCGTTATGCTTGCAACGGTCTGCGCCGCATCGGTAGAGCCCGGCTGCTGCGTGCGGTAACGCTGCGCGGCTATCTCTGCCACAAGCAGATCAAGACCGGGAACAAGCTCACGCCGCTTGGTATATCGCAATACCTTTGACTCGACGCTGTCCAGCAGATACCGGGCAGCCGGCAGCGACATTTCCTTACCCAACATCACGCGCATCCGGGCTATGAGGTCGGCCTTGTTCTGCTCCGTCATATCAGCCCACCAGCCTTGCGGTCATGTCGCTGTCAAGGGTCTTGACACCGTACAGGATATCAAAGCTGACGCGGTCGGTCTTGTGCTTGATGTCGTAATCATATACGACTCTGATAGCAAGACCGTTCCTGCTCGATGCAATAGCCGCATTATTCGCGCCCATAGGCAGCTCAAGCTGACGGGTGACGAGTGCAAGGCCGTTGCGGTGGAATGCGAGGGAGTGGGTCGTTTTGACGAGATACACCTTGACCGCCGCGTCCGAGGCAATAGTGCGGTGGATAGGCTGATCTATCGCGACCTCGGCGACCGCGCCGCTTGCGGCAGTTGCATCGGCGGCAAATCTGTAAAGATAGCCGTCGAGGATAAAGCCGTCGCCCTTTTTAAAGGTGCCGGTCGTCGCAGTGACATCCGAGAGTGCGACCTTGGTCTCGCCGGCGGTGCAGGAGACTTTTGCAGCGGTCGCAGTGCCCGCAGTTGCCGCGAGGGTATCGGGGGCATTCTGCGACATATAGGTGTCAAGACCATAAATAGAGCCGAGCTCCGCCGAACGCAGGGCGTCGGAGTTGCCCGCATATGCGACCTTCGAGAGGTTTTCCGTGGTCAGATAGCGATACTTGTGCGTCGGGTTGACGAGCAGTCTGCGCTGCTGTATCGGTACGCCCTTGAGGTCAAATGCCTTGGCAATGTTGGCAATGTCCTTGAGGTCGGCCGCGTTCGCGGTGCCGCTCACGGTGTTGCCGGCGTTTGCGATGCCTTCGGCGATAATATCGCTGTCGATGGCCTGGGATATGGCCTGCACCGCAGGAGATATGATCTGCTCAGAAAATGACTTGATGTCAAGGGTCATTTCCTTGGAAGTGACCGGAACGGTGACATCGCGGAAATGGTCGAGGGTCACCTTGACGCTGCCCTCGTTCACGTTCTGGTCTACGGTTTCGCCGACGAAGTTCTTCGCGGAAAACTTCGCGGGCTTGCGGATGGTGATGGTATCACCGACGTGCGCGAACTCCTTGGAATAGTCCTTATGGACAAGGTCGGCAGCAACGAGATTGTTCTCGAGCACCATAAGAGCCTCGTTCGCGACTATCTGAGGAGTCAGAAATTTGTTTGACATTTGTTAAATCCTCCGTTTTTACTGATTTTTGCGCCAATTCACATAATCGGCATAGTTTTCGGGGGCTTCGCCCGGTTCGGGGTCTCCGCCTCCGTGGTCGGGGTCTCCGCCCCTCTGTCTGGTTTCGACTTTGTCAAAGAGATAGGCGTCGCTTTCTCTGATTGCTTTAAGCTGATCGTCAAAGCCCTCGAGCTTGCCGTCTTTGTCGAGCTTCACGCTGCCGGGCGTTATCAAAGCTTTTATCGCTCTTGCGTTCTTGCCCTTGGCGGCTGTAATAGCAGCATCGATAGCGGAGTCAAGCTTCATGGCGGCGATATCGCTGTCATACTTAGCCTTAGCCTGCTTGTTCTCGTTCTGCAGCTGTGTAATTGTAGCCTGCAGTCCGGCGGTATCAACCTTTTTGAGCTCTTCAAGCTGACTGTCCCGCTCTGTTATCTGGCCCTCAAGGTTCTTGACCTTATCGGACTCGGCGCGAAAATCTGCTTTTGAAACAAAGTTCTTGCCGATATAGCTCGCTATCTTCTTGTCGATGTCCTCGGTGTGTGCGTCGCCTAAAATGTCTTTAAGCCAGTCCATGTCTGTCCTTTCCCGCGCTCCCTTTTTACTTGGCCAGTCCCAATATTGCGCGACACCATTTTGCTCCGGGTGGCGGATAAATTTGGATATAAAAACAGCGCTTTGCATTTGACTGCAAAACGCTGTAATTATTATGTTGTGATATGACAAAACCGCCTCGCTTCACGCTTGGCGGTTTGTTATTTATTATTGATCCTCTTCGTCAAGAGTATCTTTTCCGAAAGCTTTTATATAGCTCTCGGTGAGGTCTTTTATGATAATCGGGGCTTCTTCCTCGTCCAGTATTCCGTCGAGGCGACCTTTGAGCAAATCCTCATAGTAGAGATAGAGCTCATCGCTCATGGCTTCGCTGAGATCGTTGTTGTCCACTTCCCACTTTATCAGCGGAAGTACCGCGTTAAGGCGCTCAGCTTCTTCGAGGATATCCTGATCGAATTCTGTAAGATATGAGTTTTCGAGCAAATCCCCCGTTTTCGGCTGTATACCCGTGCTTAAACGGCTTTCAAGAAAATTTTTTGCCCACTGATAATCAAGGTCATACTTCATCTTTTTCTCATCCTTTCTTTCCAAACATTTCCTTCAACCTTTTTGTTTGAGATAACATTTACCTCAACATCCGGGTATAGTTCTTTAAATTGCTGCATTACCCCTTTACAGCTATCGCACATTCCGCGTTCGGAAAGCATACATATCTTTTTAAAAGGGCTCGCTTCATACAAATCGGCGAAGAACTCGAAGAGCTTTGCTTCAGTATCATTGTAGGTTTCTTTTCTTATTGTTCCGTCCATTTTGGGAACATCTATATATTTAAAGCGGCGAGCTTCTTTAAGTAAAACTAATTTTCCGGTTCCTTTATATCCTCTGCTATCTTCCACTTTGGATATAGCGCTATGCGCATAATACATATTGTCAAAATCATCATCGATATATGCACCGGCAATGTTTCCGCTTCTTTTAAATCCGCTTGTAAATTTCAGTCGCTTCTCATAAATAACCTTTTTATCAAACCGCAAGATTTCATCAGTAGAGAAATTGCCTGAATCTATCTTGTATTGATTCACAAAGCGGTATTGCCTTTTAAGCGTCTTCCACTTTTCAGAATCATTATACTTTATTTTTAAGAATTCATCAAGAGAATCCGGCACATTTTCTTTCAAGACTGCCGAATATCGCTCGAACTGGTCTCTGTTGTAGGAGGACACCTGCGTCAAAGTCTTGGGCGGGTAATATTTAAGCTTCCCGGTAAGAGGATTTATATTATCCGCAAGCCACTCTTCATATGTCGTTTCCGCCGGAATAAGCACGGTTTTCCCGGTCTCGGGATCCAATGCCCGGCGTTTGAGTTCGGCTCGGTTTTGTCCCTCTATGACTGCCGTCGTAGTACAACGGTCATTCGGATGGAGCGGCGGATAGTTTATGCCCTCTTTCGCTTCGGAGACCGGAAAAGTCTTGCCGTCTAAAGCGCCGCAGACATCGCAGGTGCGCCCGTCAAGGGTGGCGAGAAATCTGTATTCCGTTATGCCTTCCTCTTCGTATGCCGCTTTTTCAGCGGCGTTGTGCACACGGTTCGTCTCGGTGCGTATCAGCCGCATCGAGCTGTACATTCCAGACTGCATAGCGTCGGCGAGCTGGCGCGCCATTACCTGCGGACCCGCTCCCGTCATAATTCCACGCGCCACAATACCGTATGCGCTGTTGGCAAGCGCGGATGTGTTCTGCCAGATACGGTCGGAAAAATTCGCGCCTTTCCATCGGTCATTTACTATGGTGTTTACGGCACCTTTCGACAGGGCTGAGAACTCAAAGCCTAATCCCGTGCCGATCTGCGTGTCATATATGCTGCGATAGTATGTATCCCCGCTCACGTCTTCAAGCAGCCGCTTGAGCTCCCGCTTCTCCCGGTCGGCAAGCAATGCCGTTTCCGTCTCGATATTGGCTTTCAAAGCCTCAAGGCGGTTTATTCTCGCAGCGTATGCCGGCGCATTGAGACGGGCAAGTGCTTTTCTCTTTATGACCGGGTCTTTTATGTTATTGAGCTCTTTGCGCAGTGCTTCCAATTCCGCTTCCGCTTCTTTGGTGTTCAACATCCGACGAGCTTCTTCCGGCGTCAATTCACCATTTGCCGCATAACGCGAAAGTATCAGATTTATGCGGGCGTCGAGGTCCTTCTGCGCCTTGGCGTATAACTTGACCGTTTTTGTCTTTATAGCCCGCGTCGAGGTACGTCGGGCATATTCCTCGCGCTGCAGTGCCCGCTCCTCCCAATAGAGATCAGAGCGCATTATTCATCATCCTTTTCGGAATCGTCCTTGTCGTCATCGTCGCCGATAAACATCTTTGCGTTTTCCTCGCGCTGCTTCTGCAGCTCTTCATACGCCTGCGCGACATCATCAACAAACGGGTGCTTTGCTAAAAGCATCTTATCGGGCACAAGCCCCTGCGACTTCTGGATTATATCCACCGTCTCCGCGTCATTGACTATCATCGACTTGTGGACATCGTATTTGATAAGCGTATAGTCATAGTCGGTACCGTTCTTCAGGTTGATATCCTGCGTAATAAACCATGACAGCTCTTTCAACATGACCTTTAATTTTGAGACAAGCGGGTCAGCCTTAAGGTCAAGCAGGGTGTAGCGGAATTTCAGACTGACGCCTGACGGCGCGCTGCCAAGCTTTTCATCGTTCATATCAATGCCGCGTCCGATATGATATATGTCCCGGCGCAGCATATCGAGCCAGGCGAGGCGCTCGGTGACATTAAGTGTAACCTGCTCGGCACTTATCTTGCCGGACGGATCGCTTATTGACACCGCCTTGTTTATCTGCAGCTTCTGCTGTATCGCTTTTGCGGTCTCGCCGCCGTATCCCTGTATCATCCAATAGAGCTCGACGAGATCTATCTGATTATTCGTCGACGCAGAAGATATCAGGTTATATGCGTCAAGCAGACCTTTGATTCGCGAAAGGTCGGTCTGATGCGCAGAGTTGTTATATAGCGGAACAAACGGGATTTTTCCCCACGATTTCGCCTCAACCGAGACGCGCTCATCGTTGATTATCTGCTCGTTATACCAGTGCGGGCTGTTGCTTTCGAGCACAAACTCCCCGGCATCGTTTTCGACATAGCGTTTTACCCCTGTCGCAGTCCACCACTCTACCCGCTCCCGCTCCGTCTCTGTGCCGTTTTGCACGACGGTTATTTTATAGTGGCGGAAAAAGTCGGTAATCACCTGCTGATAACTCATATCGCGGCAGGCAATACATTCTGTCGTCGGGATAACAACAAAACAAAGCTTGCCGGCTGCCGAGTAATAGACATGCAGCCATCCGACGATACAATTCGACGCATTTGTTGCGAGGTCGGGGAGCATGTCCACAAAAGCCTCGTCTGAGGTCACTGCGGTGACAGCATCCTCAAAAGCTTTCAGACTTTCATCTGCACCGCCCGCTCCGTCATTTGCGCCCTCAACAGAGACGGAAAGTGGCTTGCCGAGGATGTACGCGACCTTCTGGTCGACCATCAGCGCATGGAAATTATGCACATTGTGGTGATTCGAATTGTTTTCGTTGATTATCTTAACACCGCCGCGCTTTATGCCCGCCGGGCTGTTTTCGTCTTCTTCGTAGACGACCGTCTCGCGAAAATCTTTCTGCAGAATGTCCTGCATACCGCGATAATATCGGAGTCCCTCGCATGCCGCCAGATACTCCGGGTCTTCCCGCGCATTTTTAAGCACGGTTTTGATAATCTCATCGTCCGTAGCCGTATGGTGATACGCGAGCTTTTCTCTTATCAAGTCCATATTGTTAATCATTAAGTTACCCTCACATTCTGCTGGTCGTTCTCTGTGGCGTAGCGCGTGGCGTCAATCGTGTGGTTGTCTCTATCGGGATAGTTCGCCTTATAATTGCCGTCCTTATCCCGTTCGAGCTCATACGATGAAAATTCCCGCGCCGCGTTTGGACAGCGGGCGGGATCTATTATTATTTCTTCGAGGTCGCGCAGCCATTCTATGCCGTGCTTCACGCTGTCCGGACCTTTGCGTGCGCCTCTGACTCTCAGACCGTATTCATACATATCGGCTATGGACTTCGGTTCGGCTGAGTCTGCGATAATTTCGCCGACGACAGCTCCGCGAGATTTTATACGGTCGGCAGCAAGTCTGTTGCTCATGCCCGCCGCGTATATCTCGTCGTATATGTACAGCCGCCTGCGCGGTTTGTCATAGTTGCACGATATAAAAACAAACGGGTCAACCGCATAGCCCCAGTCTATGCCGCGCCTGATACGGTCAAACCGCGCAATCTCTTCATCGCTGATGGGTCGAATACTGATGTTCCGGAATACCTCGCCGCCCGTGCCGGTGACTTCCCCGAGAAACTCGTGCCTATATCGTTCCGGCGAGTGCTGTTTCAGGTGCTCCGCCTCCAACAGCAGCGGCGCGCCTATCCAGTCCTGCGGCACAGTCAAATATGTGCTGTGATGTACCAGGCGGTCAGCGCGCTCTACGCGCACCTCATCATTCACCCACGCCCGCAGCGACTCAGGGGGATTGTACGAATAAAAAACATCGAATTTACTGCCGCCGCGCATGACCGACTGCAGCACATTATCGGTTTCCCGCATCCCGGAAAACTGATTCCATTCCTCGAACCAGATATAACGAAAATAGCCGAACGGGATCTTTATGGACTTGACTTTCATCGGATCGTCAAGACCTCGAAACATAATCGTTTGCCCGCTCGGCAGATATGTGATTTTCATCGGACTGACCGTCGCTTTAAAATACTGCGACACGCCCAGTTTATCAATAGCCCACAGCATTTGTGCAAAAACGCTGTCCCGCAGCGTGTCTGCAATTTTGCGGAACACGATCGCGTGCGCGTCAGGGTTTTTAATGATGCCGCAGACAATTTCAAGCGATATATAGCTGCTCTTCGTGCTTCCGCGCCCGCCTTTAAGCACATAGTGCGTATGCTGCCCAGCACACACATCGCGATGCACCTCATAAAACGACGGCGCGATTATGTCAGTAAGCCTGACGGCCATGTTAGCCGCCCCCTATATCGTCGATAATCTGCGGCGCGTTGACGGAGACTTCAATTCCATCCTTAAACAGGCTAAAACGCTTTCCAAGCAGCTCCGCAGCCTTCAGGCGCTCCTTTTCGTCCGGCGGCTTATCCAGCACCTTTGCCGCCGAGCAGCCGTCGCCTTGACCTTCCACAACCACGACGCTCGCCGTGCTGTCTCCGCGCATCACGGCGGTGAGGTACTCCATGACCTCCTGCGCGTCGGCTATCTTTTTCGAGCTCAGCTCATCGAGTTTTGCTTCGATGTAGGCTTTAACATTAGCATTTGTTAGCAGCCTTGACGCATTGGCTCTCGCAGCATCATCCGATTTTATCCGCGGATAAGCAGCCTTGTATGCTCTTGTCGCGTTGCAGTCGACGATATACTCATCTGCAAACCGCCTTTGCTTGTCAGTCATGGGTTCACCTCCGTTCTTGTGTCACATATTTTTTACAATCGGGTTATAAAAAGCATAAAAAAAGCAGCCTCAAAAGGCTGCAAAAAAAGTTTTATCAAACTCATGTTCGATAATAATATCACATACGCAATCGATCCGCAAGCACAAAACATATTAGGTTTGTACAGCGTCAAAATTCTGCGAACATGCATCTAAAAAAATCCGCTATCGGGCTTGACAATTGATATTAATATGATAAAATACTACGTGAAAAATATATAATAAATCGGTAAGATCGTAAAAAGCAAAACGATCTGCACGAATAAATAGCTCAGGCTCTTTATCCCGTGTTTGTTGATCCACGGAAGAGAAGAGCATAAGACAGCATTCTCTTTGATGCTGTCTTATTTTATTTAAGCGAATATTAAAAAGGAGGCATCATAAATGAAAAACTACCGCAACGCAATCAACATCAGCAAAGTTGGCAGCATCCGGAATGAAAATGGTTCTCACGTAGTGATAAACCTTTCAGGACCACCATTAGAACCACCAAAAGAAACGAGGGAAGAACGAGCACCCCGTAAAGAGCCGTCGACTGAATCATTTCAACACGTAGAGAAGACGATCATTTGCCTGGCCAGCATATCAATTTTCGTCCTCACTGCAGTGGCGGCTCTTTATACGGCGCAGCAATCTGGCGATGGATATCTCCTCGTATCGCTCGCAAAAGTGATACTCGAGTTTATGCGTAATGCTTTTTTGGAATAATTAGCAGCCATCGCACAATGTGCACTCAGATATTATAACACTTAAGCACTGAATGGTCAACCGTTTCGCACAAAAAGTGTGAGGCGGTTGACCATTCTCGCCTTTCTACACACGTCTGCCTCACGACACCATGAGTAAATCGGTAACCTTCTTCGACATAAAGCATAGCATATATATATTCAACAAAATCCTCAAAATTCTCAATTTTGCCGAATGTAGCGATAACATATATTGCTGCAGTTTTTTGCGGTGTTATATCCTCCAATCTTTGCCGCCACTTCTTCCCACTTCAATCCATCCACGAATCGCAGAGTGAATATCTGCCGGGTCAGGCTGTCGGGAATATCCGATATGTAGCGTTCGAGCCTGGCGCGCTCATATATGCGCTGCTCGATTTTAGCCTGGATTATAGCTTCGAGATCCGTTATCTCCGCTATGCAGCGTTCAAGCGCAGGCTCAGGGTTCGGGCTATGCGGCATACCGTCGTAGTTCGGCGACCTCGGACAGAGCAAATTTGCCCGCAGTTCCGCAAGCCTCTCACGGTCAAGCTCTATCTCCTTGTCAAGGTAGTACAGCTGCGACAACTCTTTAAGCGTCATTTAACAGCCTCCTCTCGGGTTTTGTCGTGCTTTTCAATCTCCGGCTTCAGACAATGCCAAAACGGGCACAAAGGCTTTTCTCCGCCGGTCTGGACGAGAAACACACAATGCTCATCCGGACACATCTCAGGCACTGATGTCACCAGCCTTTACTTTCTGTATTCGCGCCTTAAGTACGCGCATGACTGTATCGTGTGTGGCTGCCCGGTCTCTGATGGCTGCCATAACATCCTCATCGACTCCGCCCTGCACGACGAGATAATGGACATACACCTTGTCGTATGGGGAACCCTGACGCCACAGGCGGCATTTACCCTGATCGTTCAGTTCGAAGCTCCAATTCGGCGTAAACCACACGATATGCCTGCCGCCTGCCTGAAGATTAAGCCCGTATGCACAGCTGCTCGGGTGTACAAGCAACACATCAATCTCGCCGGCGTTCCATGCGTCTTCGTCCGCCGTGCCACGGTATACCCGCACTCGCAGTTTGGTCTTCTCAAGTGCGGCAAGTATGCGGTCGCGGTCGTGTTGGTAGCCATAGAATGTGATGCACGGTTCGCCGTTCAGGCTCGCAATTAATTCGAGATACGCCTCCAACTTCGCGTCGTGGATATGTACCACCCGGCGGTCATCGTCATACATAGCACCGGCGCAGAACTGCTGCAGCTTTCCTATCAGCACAGCTGTCGTGTTCGCGGTTATAACATCTTCGTTGATTTCCAGCAGCAGGTTCTTTTCAAAATCACGGTACGCCTTTTGAGCTTTTGCATCAAGTACAACCGGAATCTCGTGGCTTATGCACTCCGGCAATTCGAGATAGTCCTCCGCCTTCATGCTGACGCAAATATCGCTTATAGCGGACAAAACTGCTGTTTCCGCATCGCTCTTAGGCTTATAGTCCGTAAAGTGCCCGCCGTGCGTGTTGGCGTCGAAGTATCGTGTCCTGAACTGCGTGATGTTTTTACCCAGCCGCGCGCCCTGGTCAAGTAGCCATACCTGCGCCCACAGATCCATTAGGCTGCGTGATGACGGCGTGCCGGTAAGAAGTACCGTCTTCTTGAAAAAGCGGCGTACAAGCTTCAGCGCCTTGAATCTTTTGCTGCTGCCGTTTTTGAAGCTCGTGCTTTCATCAAGCACCACCATGTCAAACGGCCAATCCTGCTTGTAATAATCAACCAGCCAGGCTGTATTCTCCCTGTTGATAACATACACGTCGGCAGGCGTGTTCAGCGCACGGATGCGCTTTGCGCCGGATCCCAGAACAGGAACGACTCGAAGATGCTGCAGGTGATCCCACTTCGCCGCCTCCTTGCTCCATGTTCCCTCTGCAACCTTTTTCGGCGCGATTACAAGCGCCTTGCAGATGCTCCAGCGATAGTACTTCAGGATGTTGATTGCAGACAGCGTTATGGATGTTTTGCCGAGTCCGGGGCGCAGGAATAAACCGACAGCCTCATCATTCACTATACGCTCGATGCAGTATGCCTGGTAGTTATGCGGCTTATATTCCACCGGCTTGCACCTCTCTCACGAAATTGTCGGCTGCCTCCCTCGTGTCAATCAGCTGTACCGGGAAGCCGAGGGCGTGCAGCTTCTGATGCACATGCTCCTGCAGCTTTCGTGCCTTTTTGCCGGGGGCTTTAAGCTCCACAAAATAAATCTTTCCGCCCGGGAGAAGCACAATCCTATCCGGCATACCATTTTGGCCGAGGCTTGTGAACTTCAGCGGCCAACCGCTCAACCGCGTTTTTACCGTCTTGCAGAAGTACTGTTCTATTTCTTTCTCAAGCATTGTTTTCCTCCTTTTTCTAACAATCTAACACTCGCGCGTGTACATATACGTACATCAGGCGGATTAGAGAGTTTTTTTACTCTCAAACTCTCTAATTTACTAATCTTTAGTAAAAATTGTTAGAATGTTAGAAATACATAAAAAGTCTTATTTTTCAATGGGTTTAGGTCTAACATTTGTCCTAACATTCTAACAAAACCGCCTTTTTCTCAAAAAAATGTTAGAAGCCGATTTTCTAACATTTTCTATGCCGTAACAGATTGTTAGACTAAATGTTAGATTTTTGTGAACCCTCTTTGAGTCCCATATGGGCCTCCGAAGTGTAGCGCTATTGCCGATTTTTTCCACCCGTACGTTGCGGAAACGATCGCATTTATCTCGCGGGTATCGGCGTTTTTCATTTCCTTTACGCTTCCTTCAAACGCTTCACACCAGATTTCGAGTGCGCAAACTCTGTCACGCGGAACAAGGTTCAGACTGTCGTCACCCACGGTTACACCGCTCCAGAACATACGCCGTTTGTCCAACGGCCATTTGCTCCAATCCTCCGGCACTTTGCGTTCGAGGAACTCACGGATAATACCCTCTCTGCTTGATGTCTCGCGGTGCTCTTCCTGCTTGGCTTTTGCGGCCTCTTCTATCGCTCCTGACAGATACAGCGGTTCTCCCGCCTGCCACCGCACAAGAGCCTCAGCCCATATCTGATCGCGTTCGTTGTCAAGATCCTTCCAAACGCTCTTTCGGTGCTGCTGTTCGCCCGTGTCTATCGGCCAAAAGCGGCGGTTGCCGGTGGTGTCCTGCAGGAAGTCGGGGTTATTTGTCGTGCCGAAAAAAATACAACTGCGCGGCAGTTCTTTGACATTTCGCCCGTATGCCGCTCTGAATCTGTCCGCCCGAAGGCTCAAAAACTGCTTAATGCGGCTGACATCTGTACGGCGGAAAGCGTCGAGCTCCGAGACTTCAACGAGCCATACGCCTTGCAACAGCTCCGACGCCTCTTTGCCCTCGAAGGTTCTGATGCTGTCATTGAACCAGCCGCGGCTCATTTTATCCAACAGGGTGCTTTTACCGATACCCTGCGGTCCGGTCAGGATTACCATGCTGTCGTATTTGCATCCCGGCGTCATCGCACGGGCAACAGCCGCAGTGAACGCCTTGCGGGTTACGGCGCGGTTGTATGCAGTGTCCTTTGCACCGAGGTAGTCTATGAAGAGACTGTCCAGACGGGGGACATTATCCCATTTGCCGATCAGGCCGCGCAAATAATCTTTTACATCGTTAAATGAGTGTGAATTTGAATGGAGCGAAAGCGCACCATCTATCTTTCCGTTGCCTGTTATTTTGTAGACCTTTTCGAGGTACCAGTACAAGCCGGCGTTGTCGTTATCGTCCCACAGCCTGCGTTTGTCTCTCTTATCCCACGGGAGCGCCCCGAGCACCTCTCCGCGCCCGGCAAACTCGTTGAGCGCGAACTTTCCGACAAGTTGAGGATCGTGTTCGAGCACTATACGCACATTGTCTATCGTACCCTTTATGGCGCCTGTCTGTACATTCTTCTCGAGCAGCGTCATCCAGTCAACAGCGTCCTCTTCTTTGTCCGCTGCAATGCCCTCGAAGTCTTTGACTGCGCTCTCATAGCGCTCACGATCCATAAGCGTCGCGACGGCTTTCAGACCGCAGGCATATTTGCACATCTCGAGATAGGATGGCAGCCTGTTTGTCGGAGTGCCCGGCTGCGCTTCCTCATCCAACTCAGCGTACTTGTGCAGGCGGACGAGGTCGAAAGCATTGACAAGGCGACCGCCGCAGGGGTCGGTGGCGTGGTGGCTGTATAAAAACTTGCCGTCATCATACAGCACCGCGCCTCCGGTCGTAGAGCCCCCGAGGTATGTATATCGTCCGGGCGCGCTGTCAACAGGCTCATATATCCCCGGGATAAGCTCGTCCATCGCCCGCGGGATATCGTAAACGCGGCAAAAAGCGCCCACAGTGCCGTGTTTATCTTCGGGGTCTCCCTGCTTGACTGCTAACTTTGTAAAAGCCTGTTGCCCCGGCAGAGCCGGCCACAGAGACACATCGTGCCAGTCCGAATATTGGGCAAGCACACCGTCGGCAGACGCAAACGGCTTGTCTCCCACGAGATAGACATATTCACTGTCTGCGCAGCAGCTCGGCCAATACATCAGCCTGCTCGGCTCAAAAGTCGTGGGATCTGTGAATTCAAGCCCGATAAGTTCCGCCATCTTGCGGGCTATCGGCTCATATTCATCCGCGGTCACTGTGCGGTCTAAAGGCAACAGCACTCTGAGTCTCGGTGCCGCCGGCTGATGCTTACGCGTACTGTACACGCAATAGCCGCAGCCGAGTGCATCCACACGGCGCAGCACATCATCCTTATGCCCCGCAGGTATGCTGTCGAGGTCGAGCGTGACAACATCCCTGCCTTGCACATTATTTGCTTTGCGGCGGTTGCCGAGCAGCGTACCGCCGACAAAGCCGCCGACGTCTTTCAAATCATCCTGCTGTGCCTTTTTGAGGTTCATGTACTCTGCGAGGCTCTCTGTGCCTCGTGCCGGCACTTTTAGCTTCTCCCACAGCTCCGATACAAGCAGGGTCTGCGGATTCCACACGGTGGCGCGCCTGCTTGCACCGTAAGATATGGTTATTTTTCGGTCATGTTGCATATCGTCTTCTCCTCGACCGTTAATCTTTTTTGAAGAATCCCCCGACCCAGCCGTCGGCGTTGAGCGGTAAGCCCGGTGCCCACGGTATCGGTCGGCTCATTATATCTACGACATCGTCAAGCGTCGCAGTGTCCGCGCGGCAATCTATAACAACCTCGTCGTGGATGTGGAATACAACCGGCAAGCCCTCTGCCTCAAGGTTTTCAATAGCCTGCGCCAGACAGTCGCGCGCAACAGCTTGCACGCAATTCTCAACCAGCTTTCCGCCGTAGGTCTCGATGCGTTTCCACTTCTTTGTGGTCTGATCCATGCCCATATATGAAATGGACGGTCCGCCCCACTTGTTTTCTCCGATCTGCGGCGAGTTATAATACAGCTTTCGCCCGCTCGGAAGCAGAACAGTCAGATACTCGACCTCATGCACGGCATCATATTCACAAGACACAAGCAGCCTTCCAACGCCGACGCTGCATCCGGTACTTATTGCCTCCACTGCGGCGGAATTCATCTTGTACCAAAGGTCACATATGCGCTTGTTTGTGTCGCGCCAGCGCTGCACTATATCGGGCAAATCATCTTCGGGTATGCCCATATCGAGAGCACCCATATTTATCAATGCACCCGCTCCGCCCTGATATCCGAGAGCGAGCTCCGCAACCTTGCCCTTTTGCCGCAGGGCATACTCAGGATTGCCCTTTTTTATTCTTTCGATCGGCACACCGAACATCTGTGAAGCTGACGCTTCGTAAATTTTGCCGTGGGTCTTAAAAACATCAAGCCGCCACTGTTCCCCCGCCAGCCACGATATTACGCGCGCCTCTATGGCGGAGAAGTCTGCATCAATGAGGACATTACCGTCCGATGCAACAAATGCAGTGCGTATCAGCTGCGACAGCGTATCCGGCACACTGCCGTAAATCAGTCTCAAATTGTCAAGTTTGCGCAGCTTTACGAGATTTCTCGCGAGTTCAAGCGGCTGTGTATATGTTCTCGGCAGGTTCTGCACCTGCACCAGGCGTCCCGCCCATCTGCCCGTCCGGTTGGCGCCGTAGAATTGCAGCAGCCCCCGAACGCGCCCATCCGGGCATACAGCCTGCTCTATAGCATCATACTTTTTTGTGCTCGTCTTACCGAGCTCCTGCCTTATCTCAAGCATGCGCTGCACCTCCGGGATATCCGGTGCTTGCGCTATCATCTTTGCAACGGTATCTTTCCGCAAGTCCGTCACCTCTTCTCCGGTCTCCTGCTCAAGCCAGGCAGAGAGCTGCTGCACGCTGTTCGGATTACTCAGACCGGATATCCGCACCGCCTCTTGTGTCAGCCGCTCGCGCACGGTTGCACCTATTTCAAGCGCGCCGTTCACCATTTCCATGTCCACAGCTACGCCTCGGGCATTGATGAGAAGATCTGTCTCCCACTGCCTCTGCAGCCAGTCCGGCACGGTAATCAGAGAAAGACGCCGTTCAATTTCCATTTCGGTCGTCACATCCTGGGCGTTATATTCCTTAAACAGCTCCCAGCGCGCCGGGTCATGGTGCGGTAGGTTTCTGCGCCTGCCGCCGTTGCTTTTTGTCGGCGTGCAGGGCACGCAAAAATACCGTATCAATGCTTTACCGGTGCTGAGTTTACGCTTATCCTCCGGCAGACCCAAAGCGCGCCCTGCGGCATCAAGCCCCGCAGGGTATCCCGCATAAAGCCCGTGAAACATAGTGCAGCGCCACTGTTCCGGAGGCAGCTGCCTCCCCATAAACTTGGAGAGGCAGCCCCATTCGAACGCTGCGTTGTATGCATGCTTCAGGCATTGAGGATCGCACAGCGCGTCCAATACCCAGTCGGGCAAATGCTCTCCCTGTGCTATGTCACAGCACACGGGCGGAGCACCGTTGAGAGAATAGGCAAAAAGCAGGATCTCGAAATCCGGGCTCGCTATATATTTTTGAGCACCGGCTTTAGCTATCGGCACACTTGAGAATGTCTCGAGGTCGATACTTAAATGATCCATTTCTTTTTCTGTCTCCTTACATAGGCTGTCCGGTTATCGGGTTTATTTTAGGTACGAATGCATTAGCGACGGGCTGTGCTGCAGCGAAGCTCTGACCGAGGCCCTCAAAGTCCGTGGCCGCTGATGCGCCGCCCCCGAGAGGCTCTCCGTCACGAGTCTTGAGCACATTTCCGAGACCGCATCCGACTCCTTTGCTCCCCGCGCTGTCATAAGGGTAGAAGTTGACCGTTACACGAGCGTACATTCCGCTGTAAATGTCCGATGGCGCAAGCTCGCAGTTGATGTTATCGATGCCGACAACCTGCGGCTTGTTCTTGGTTGATGCCGTGATAACGAAGTGTCCCTTACACTCGTCGCCATAGGGCAGCCCGGATTCGCGCAGCCCGTCGCCGTCGTGGAGCAGCGTCTTAGGCGCGGGATGTGCCCCGCCCCATTTGCTGCTGACGCCGTCGTCATATGCCGCCTGCATCGACGCCTGAATATCTGCGATGGTCGCGGTATCCGTCTTAGGGATCAGCAGAGTTACGCTGTATTTCGGGTCTCCGCCCTGCTTAGCAGCACGCGCAGTAATGAGGTTGCAGTAAGAGAGTCTGACCTCGCCTGTAAGTACTTTTGTTTTGATGTTCTGATACATGAATATATCCTCCTGTAAATTTAGTCATTGATTTGATAGCCGTTCTCACGGAACTTTTCGTTGAAGATTTCACACACGGACTCAATCTTTTTGAGCTTAGCCAGGCACTTTTTCACTTGCTCTGCAAGCCGTTTATTCGAAAGTTCCTGTTTTCTGATAATCTTCTTGTCTGTTATAGCGGTGCCATTTTCCCATCCCGGTGCCTGATATAGGTCGGAGTAGTTTTTCTTAGCCACAGCGGCATCTTTTCGACACTCTTCGCGGCGCATATATAAGTGTTCACTCATGCGCGCTATCACGCCGGCATTTGCGCGGAACCACTTCTGCGCCAGTGCAAATAGGCTTTTGATTTTGGGTTTCGGCGCGTTCTCGAAAAACGCCGGATAAATAACAACAGTTCCGTTGCCGTGGTGAATAGAGAAGTTCTTTGTGTTATCCATTTGCAACACCCGCAAAATCTGCCGCCGCCAGGCTATACGGTTCACGCTTATCTGACTCCGGCGCGAGTGTGGGCTTTCCGAGCGGTTTGACAACAAAACTGCCGAGCTTGTCAGCAAACTCCGCCTTGCCCATGAGCTTCTCGAGCTCGGTAAGCGTCTTCGGCTTGCGGTCATAAACAAGAGACTCGTCATAGCCTGCGGCAATTGCCGCGGCAAGGGCGGCATCCTGATTACTGAATGTTCTGATACTTCTTCCGGCAACAGCTTTCCATCCGGGAATGGACTCACCGCGGATAAGTGCCGAGAGAGCGTAATCTTCGAGATCCTTGTACCATTTCACAAGGTTCGCTCCACGAGCGAGGCAGCCTCCGATTTCTGCGTCCGTCAAAGTGTGTATGTCGTGCTGTTTGAATTCTTCCAGTGCGAGGTTCTGCTCCGCTCTGGCTCGGCACGTCGCACGGGCTCGGCAGAAACGGCACCACTCGCCGGCGCAAAACCTGCCCTCGCCGGAAAATGCCTCCTGCGCTATCGGCTTGATGCTTTCGCCCCATGCGCGCAGTTCCTCCACAGTTATTGTTTCGGTGCTGACCTCTGATTGGATTCTCGGCTGGTCAATGGTCATGCTGACAAACTTGATCGTGTCTCCGAACACCGGCGCGTATCGTCTCAGCGCACCGAGCGCATAAAGCCTCATCTGCGGGTTGTTTTCTGCCGAGACGGGAACACCCTGACCGTGCTTATAGTCCACAATGCTCAGTGTGTCTCCGCCTATCATGATACAGTCACAGGTGCCGTACCCCTCCGGCACATAGTCGCCGAAGTCAACGCGCACCTCTGCCGCCACATTCGGGCGAGTGCTGTAGCGCATGGCTCTTTCGGACAAATGCTCTATGTACAAATCAGAGGTTTTGTCCATCTCGTCGTTATAGAGCGGCGCTGCCTTGAGTTTGTCGAGCTTTGCCGTAAAAGCCCGCGGCTTAATCTGCATGGTGAAATGCTTGATCACTTTGAGCTCGCATATTGCGTGCGCAAGTCTACCCTCTTCGGCATAGTGCGAGTTTGTTTCGGGGAACTGCGCTTCAAGCCTCGGTGCAGCGGTGCAGTGCAGCCACCGCGCAGCGGATGAAGCTGACAGCAGTGCATGTGTCTCAGGTGGCATATTTCTCAACTCCCTTCATATCTGCGCGCCGAGAGCACGCAACTTGCCGGCCACAGCGCCATATGTCTCGGGCTTAAGGTCCGTGATGGCGTTGACGCCGAAGTCAGCAAGCAGCTGCAGGAGCTCCGGCATCTTACCGGCGTCAACGAGCGTTGTTCCGGCATTCGCGAGCATCTCCACGGTGTACTGCGGCGCAGAGGTCGGTACCGTTGATGCCACGGGGTTAACCGAGGGCGTGACAGTCTGAGTAGGCGCAGGGTCGGCCGGAAGCGGCGTTACCTGCACTGTCGGTGCCTTGGGTGCCTCGATTACCGTTTCCGGGCGTTTGCTGCCTCCGCCAATAGCGGTTGCGAGCTTCTCAAGCACTGCGACGAGTTCCGTTGTCGGGGCGATAGTTACTTTCATTTCTAACATTTTCAAAATCCTCCTTAAGGTTATATGTTGTGCAGTCGCATCTCTCTCCGGGGTCAAGATTGGCTCCGCAAAGAGGGCAAGTCTGATAGTAAGGCATATTGACAAACCTCCTCGGGTTGTGCTATTTTAGTAGTGTGTTATTTTGCACAGCCGTCTTCGCTGCCCACTCAGCGTTGGCGGCTTTTGTAATATGCGCAGTAATCGTCTGTCGGCGGTGATTCGCGAAAGATGCCGGTCTCGTGGGTGTACATGCACGCTGTGCCGTCCCAGTCGCCGCACGGAGCCGCCATGCGTCTGCGCCAGTCACAGCTGTTGCAGACCGCCATTTTGCGCCACGGGTCTCGCCCGCGCTTCGGCGTCGGCGTCGGTGTAGTCGGCGGTGCGGACACGATTACTTGCTGCCGCTGGTCGGTCAAACCGGCAAGATAATCAATTGACACATCAAAATACTGTGCTATGTTAACTGCCATCGGCAGCGACGGACAGCTCTTGCCGTGCATATACGCCGATACCATGTTAGGCGCAGTGCCGAGCGTCGCTGCAAGGTCTTTCTGCGTGACTTTCGGCACGCTTTCGCGCATCAGGTCTTTTAGCCTGGCAGCAAGGATCTGCACATCGAACGGGCTTTTAGTCGTCTGATTTCCCATTGCGTTTTGTCTCCTTTCTGTTTAAAATTTTTGCTTTGAGGTCGTCCTCAAAAGCTATGAGCTTGTCCTCATGCCAAAAGCCATAGATGATAAGCACGACGGCGACAATTTCAAAGACTGTTTGAATTGCAAATTTTAAAGCCATAGTTATATCTCCCTCTCTTTCAGCTCACCGCACTTATCCACTCGGTGGAACTGATTCGCAAAACCGAGAATAGAATTGCGCATTTTGACATAGTCTGCGTCATCGCACTGCATTGAGCACAGATGATACGCAAGCTGACAAGCAAGCCTCTTATTGGCTTTGAGATGCAGGCTGCCGTACCAAAGCGGATAACAAGAATAATCGAGGTTTGCGCTCCTGAGGTCTGCGTCGTTGAGGTTTGCGCCCTTGAGGTTTGCGTCGCTGAGGTTTGCGTTGCTGAGGTTTGCGCTCCTGAGGTCTGCGTCGTTGAGGTCTGCGCCCCTGAGGTTTGCGTTGCTGAGGTCTGCGCCCCTGAGGTTTGCGTTGCTGAGGTCTGCGCCCCTGAGGTCATAATCTAAGATTGCTTTTTTACAGCCATCTTTTAAAAGTTTCAGCACTTCCGCGCGGTCAAACTGCTTTTGATGACCTATAACCTCAAACTTTTTCGGATTTACTGTAAATATGCCGGTATCACCATCGTCGTGGTCTAATACTCGCACCACTATGCTTCCATCGCGTACGTCAGTAACTACGCCTCGCGTCATTTTTGTATTTGTAATACCGTAGTCATTTGTTATGCCTTTCACGAAGTCGCCTATTTTAATATTCATAAATTAAATCTCCTTTCTATTAGGCGAAAAACCTGTGCGCGCCTATCGTGCATATGTATGTCTGCGATTCGTGCCACTCGCTGTATACCAGCTCGGGCGCATAAAAATAAAGAATGTCTGCGTCTGTCACCGTCTCGCCGGCATCAAAGACCGCGGCGACGGCTTCCCTCGTCTCTGCGTTCGGTTCTACCCGGCGGTCGGTGTAACCATACTCCTCAACTATCTCCGCGGGGCGTTTGCCGGTCTTTTCACACGCATTTAAAATGCACTGTGAGACCGCCATTTTGCCATCAAACGGCTCGATTCCCGATTCAGCCATAACAACCTCGCATATAAGCTCTCGCTCGTCTGCGGTCAACCGATAGCGTGCTGTGGGTATCTGCGCCGATACCGTCGGTTCAGGCGCGGTAATCGGTTCTGTCTCCGGAACCGCTGCCGCCGCGAAAAGCAGGACGAGCGCCAGCACTGCGGCAATTGTTAAAAATCCTTTTGTCATTTTGATGTCTCCTTTCTGTTTTTGCCCTTAGCTCACCATAAGACCAATGTCTCCGCGCTTGAACTGCTCAAGCCGGTCAAGCCTAATGTAGTACGAGTACGACCCGCTCGGATTTTTGATCGCGATACAGAAGGTGCATTTTCCCTCCCTCGCGAGCAGACGGATCTGATGCGGCGGTATGTAGATAACTTCTCTCAAGTACATTGACGCCTCGTCGACTGACATAAGTGCCATTTTTTTACGCATGGTGTTTTCCTCCTTTGGTCTCTAAAAGATTGAGTATTTTGGTATTGGTACATCCGGCAAGAATCCTGCAACACATCATGATGAAATCGCCCTCATAAAGCGTTCTTTGCCCTTGACGGTGATAAGCATCTGAACGCCTGTCCAGTCGGTCTTATCGTTGTATGTCTCCTTGATAGTGAACAGCCCTGAATCGACATGTTCCGCATAGGGCATCAGCCTGCCGCGCTTGTCGCGGTAAATGTATTTGTGGTCTATAAGCCACTTTACGAAATCGTTCTGCTTGATTCCGAGAAGCTTCGCCGTCTCTCTGATTCCAGTAAGACTCTCACGGTCGCACAGACCGTCAAAATATTCCGCTTTCGGCTGCATAATGGCGTTCTGAACTGAGAGGTTAGCGTTTATAGTTTTGAATCTCTCAAGCCTTTCCTCAGCCATTCTGAGGGCTCTCGACATCACCGCTTCGGGCGAGTTCCACTCTCTTTCAAGCTGCAAGAAATACTGTCTCGCCTGCTTGCCTTTCTCGTTACGCTGAAGCATACAGATCTCTTTTGCCATGTCGATGGTGAGCTGCGCATCCTGTCTCGGCTTGCCCGGTAAGCCGTCAGACCTATCGCTCAAAAATGAGCAATAGTCATCTCCCTCAGCAAAACCGTATTCGCACATTCTCGGGAACCAATCCTTGTAGGCGGTTTTAACTTCAAGAAATTCGTGCAGGTCTCTCGCTAAGACCGTCGGTCTGTCGCTGTCATAGTTGATTTTGATTAATTCGTTCATTTACAAAGCTCCTTTATATTGACTTTTAGTCTTGAAATTTATATACTAAAAACAAAAAAATGTAGAGGTGTGTCATGCGAGTTTCTAAAACAACGGATGTTATTCTCCCGGCATCTGCTTCCTGGAGAATCGAAAAATTTTCATTGCTTGAACTTTTTAAGACTATCGAGAATGAGTACACCGCACTGATTCCGGCATCGGAGAATTACCGAACTACCGTAGTCGTCTGTCGCGACATAAGCGACGAGACAAGATACTCTTTAGAGGAATTTAAGAAACACTTTTCAGACAGTACGCCTTTTAAGTCTATAACTCTTCTGTGTACCAACGCACTCGAAGAGTCCGCGTACCTTTATCTTGATACCAAAAGCATTCTGTATAAGACTCCATATCAGTGCTACATTTCAATTTCTTCCTCAAGTCTCACAGAAGCAGAAGCAGAAGATTTTTTAAAGAAGATGACAGCACTTGCTATTCCGTTTTTATCGGAACCAAACGCAGCGCAGAACATCGAAGATTCCCGCATCCAACAGGCACCTGCTTCAAAGACTCAAGAGGAATCACGTAGTGGTGATGATAGCGACACAAACCACGACAGCCCAAACGGCAAGCATCACAAGAAACGAACGGCTTTCTGGAATTCGGCTGATAAAGTCGATCGGATTATTGGAATTATAGTCGGTGTTCTTGCGATTCTCTCTTTTTTCGGCATTCACAGTTGCACGCAGCACAATGATAATTTGAAAAACCAAACATCCAGTGTTAATAGCGAAGCAGATTTTACCTAACACCATATAGTCACACCCCCCTCTTTCGACTTCCGGGCGAGTAGTTGCAGCTGCTCGCTCAGATTTCTCTCTGCGGTCTCAAATTCGAGCTGAGTCATATCCTTACCTCCTTATCATTGTTTTATTTCTTTTCGCGTGATATACTCCCTTGAGAGGGGGTGAATAATGTGTCGAGAAAACGCTACTATTTGCCGAGCGTCGATGAAATACATCAACTTGAGGAAACGCCCGCATCTAAAGCCATTACGGAGCGCAACCGCTTCATAATTACTGTTGTGGTTTCAGCATTGGCGACGGTAGCCTCGGTTGTCGCAGCAGTATTTAGCGCTTTGGCTTATTTTGGCTAATGCAGGTACAGTGCCACAGCCCGCTCTTGTCCCTACCGCAGTGTTTTCCGCCGTTGCAGAATGGCGGCTGACTGAAAGCAACAAGCTCATTAGGTTTGGCTTTTGTGGGTATGCTTGTCATCATACGCGCAAAAGCTTTCTTAATTTTCACGCCCTCCCCCTCCCTTCTTGTCTTATTTCCTTTTGCGTGATATAATTTTCTTTAAGGAGGTGAAAATATGCAAATTATAAAGACATGGGCTCCTATTCTTATATCGGCCTTATCCCTGGCTATATCTTTGTATGAATTTTTTTCGCGCAAGGCAAAAGAGCGCACAAAGGTAAGCATTAGCATTGATTCAGAAGCCGGAATTGATTTGTTCCATGCTGTCGCGGCGCAGTCGGGATTATTAATGTGCAACGTCCCTTGCCTGTTTGTAAATGATGCAAACTCAGATATATCAATTGTTAGAATTGATCTCGTTCTTCTCGACGGCACAATAATAAAATGTAAACAACGCGAAGAATCGTTTTATACATACATAAATCCCGATCATTATGGACCCGTGGCCAGAAGCATAGAGTTTCCAATAAATCTCACTAAAATGCAGGGAACCTATGGAGTAATTCGATTCGATATTCCTTATCGAAATAAGCAAATGCCGATTTCCGATGTCTTGATTCACACAAACAGAAAAACCGTATGTAGCCGAGATTTTACTCTTGGGCTTAATTTAGCGATTTCTAAATTGATTGAGCAAATCGATAGCCATAACAACGGTAAGAACTCCTCCGGTGATAGCGAGAGCTCCGAAAGAAGCTGACAGAAGTAACTCCATTTTTATCGCCTCCAGCCCGATATTAATGTTATTATCGCGATAACCATCGCAACAGAAAACATAATCAACATCACCGACAGTAAACAAATTATTGTTTTCACCCTCTCCCTCCTTTCTTTTAGCCGTTTTGGCTATTTAACGAGCAAAAAAATATTCGTCTTTATTCCCGATTTTTAAAGCGGCAGCAACAGCTTCTATTTCGCTCACCTTGAATTCCGACTTGTTATTGATCTTGTAATTCATTGATTGAGCGGATATTCCGAGAATTTTTGCCAATTCAGCTTGAGTTATTCCAGCTTCAACCATTTTTGATTTTAGCTTCTTTGTCGCGGTCATTTTATTTTTGCCTCCTTTCTTTAGCCATTTTGGCTATACACATATCATAATCGTCGTTAGCCATTTTGTCAATACTTTTCTTTAAAATTTTTCAAAAAAAGTTGACAAAATGGCTATTTGCTGGTATTATTCAATCAGGCGGTGATAAAATGACAATCTACGATAGAATAAGAAAGCTAAGAGAAGAAAAAGGGATGTCACAGCAAGAACTCGCAGAGAGAGTAGGCTTTAAAACGGCATCGGCGGTCAATAAAATTGAACTGGGTCTCCGAAATATAAGTCAAAGCAAAGTATCTGCTTTTGCGAAAGCGTTAAATACAACTACTTCCTATCTGATAGACGGTGAGGGTGAAGGACACAAAAGCACACTGTCTTTTAATCTTGTCTCTCCCAACATTACCGACGATGTGGTTACCTTTCCGGTAATCGGTAGCATTGCGGCGGGATACAATGAGATCGCCGTCGAGGACTGGAGTGGCGAAACTATAGATGTACCCCGCTCTTATCTGCGCGGCAGAGATAAATCCGACTTTTTTGTCCTGCAAGTACACGGCGATTCAATGTACCCTATATATCATACCGACGACAAGGTTCTTATACTGCGGCAAACCTTTATTGAGCGCAGCGGGGATGTTGGTGCCGTTATTTACGACGGCGAATGTGCGACCCTTAAGAGAATCGATATCTTTGATGACATGGTTAGGCTTAGCCCCCTCAATCCGTCATATCCGCCCAAAGAGTTAACCGGCACGGATCTCGAGCACTATCGCATCCTGGGCGTTCCTTATCTCCTCGTGAGAGAGATAATTAAAAACTAATTAAGAAAGCAGTCGCCCATCTGAGCGCGGTGAGATAAAGGGCAATTGCAGATAAAAAGGCTAAAAATATGCATACCCAATGAATATATAATCTCCAAGAAACAACCTGAGTCGATTTGAAGCGTTCTGAGACGCTTTAAGGAAAATAAATAAAAGAACCCCCGGTGCGGGAACACCGAGGGTTCGAGAATCAACACACACCATGCGTATAGAGTGGATTGATATAATTATTATATCATCCGCTCCGACAAAACACAAGTGAAAAGGAGCGGATTTTTTAATGGCAAAGCGTGAAAACGGTGAAGGCAGCGTATATAAACGCAAGGATATCAAGCGGCGCCCCTGGGTCGTCGCGCTGCCGGCAAGTTATAGCCTGGACGAGCAAGGCAAGATGATTAAAAAGCAGGAAATCCTCGGGCACTACGCATCGAGCAAAGAGGCAAAAGCTGCTCTGGCTCACTACCTCGAACACCCGGTAGTTGAAATCAATATGACCGTCGATGACTTGCACACCTTGTGGCTCTCCCGCGCCGAATATAAGAACCTGGCTAAGCAATCAAAGGACTGCTACAACGCCGCATGGAAGAAGATTCCCGAAGATGTAAAGGCTATCAAAATGCGCGAGCTGAGAACGGAAGACATGCAGAAATGTATCGATGCATACAGCGCACAAAGCGGCACTTCGCTCTCGTATATAAAAATCACATTTTCGCGTCTTTATGCGCTTGCGTTGGAGAGAGACATTTGTTACAAAGACTATTCTAAATTCGTTAAGCTCCCAAAGAAAAAGAAAAACGAAATACATCCATTTTCCGCTGAAGAAGTGGAAAAGATAAAGGCTGCCGCACAAGCTAATGTCCCATACTCCGATATCATTCTCATCCTGATTTACACGGGATTTCGTATTTCTGAACTACTCGCCCTTACTCCGGATGATTACATAGCGGATCAAGCTTTGCTTGTGGGTGGCCTGAAAACTGAAGCCGGAGAAAACCGTCATGTTCCTGTTCTGCCGGTGATTAAGCCGTATATAGAAGCACTCGTAGCAAAGCAAGGTAAAAAAATAGTATGCCGTAATGACGGCGAGGGATACAGCTCGAGCTACATGCGCAAAAAGTATTACGACTGCCTTGAAGAGATAGGAGTTAAGCGTCTATCCCCCCATTGCTGCCGAAAAACATGTGCAACAATGATGGTAGAAAGCGGGGTATCACCCGAAGCTACACAAATGATTCTTGGGCACGAAGAATACAGCACGACCTTAAAATACTATGCACTTGTATCAGACAAAACTCTCCATGAGGAAATGGCGAAGATATCTTAAAATCCGTAGTAATCCCGTAGTAACGCCCGATTTTTGTTTAGTGTTTATCGGCTACCACGCACATCCAAACTACTATATGTTGTGCTTTTCTCCGAAATTTGCTATGTGTATGTACTACATATTTGACTTTTAATCAAGGTGTCCGGAGTTCGAATCTCCGATGGATCACCAAATACAGAGAAGCCGCCTTTGGGCGGCTTTTTTGTTTTTAGATTTTTTAAAATTTTGTGTTGACAAAGGTATTTTTTGTGTTATGATATAGGTGTGCTATGACAGATAGCACGCCTATTCTGATTTTGGTGCACTGCGGCGCGCCGGAATCAAAAAGAAAGGAGAATCGCTGTGGTCTTAATCGACAAGCAGAGCCGCGTGCCGGCATACGAACAGATAAGGAATCAGCTGCTGACTCTTATCCTTGTCGGTACATTCGCTCCGCACTCGCAGCTGCCGTCAATCCGATCCATCGCAACCGACGCCGGCGTGAACATAAACACGGTCAAAAAGGCGTTCTCCGACCTTGAATCCTACGGTGCGATATACACCGTGCCCGGAAAGGGAAGCTTCGTCAGCGAAAAGGCTTTCAAGAACGATTCGGTGCACGACACGGCAGTGTCCGAAGTTTCGGACGCTATCTCTGCCGCCCGCGCCAAGGGACTCAAAAAGCAGGAAATTATCGACATACTCAATGAAATCTACACCCAGGAGGAAGAATTATGATTGAAGTAATCGGCGTTACAAAACGGTTTCAGGACTTCACCGCCATTCAGAATCTTTCGCTGAAAGTCGAAAAGTCGTCAATATACGGGCTTGTCGGCTACAACGGCGCGGGCAAGACAACGCTTCTCAAGACGGTCGCCGGAGTCTACAGAGCCGACGAGGGCGAGGTCAAAATATTCGGCGAGAATGTTTTTGACAATGCCAAGGTTAAGCAGAGACTCTTCTATGTCCCCGATGACCTCTATTTCGAGCCCAACGCGACAATAGAGAGCATGGGCAAATTCTATGCGGGCTACTATCCCCGCTTCAGCTTTGAAACCATGCACAAGCTCTCAAAGGTATTCGGACTCGACACAAAGAAGAGCATACGCGGCTTTTCAAAGGGAATGCAGAGACAGGCGGAGATAATCCTCGGAATGTCCACCATGCCCGAGGTTATCCTGCTCGACGAGAGCTTCGACGGACTCGACCCGGCAAAGAGGAATCTTATTAAGAACCTCCTGCTCGAATACATGGCCGAAGAGGAATGCTCCGTCATAATCTCCTCTCATAACCTCCACGACCTCGCCGATATGTGCGACCACATTGCGCTGATAAACGGCAAGAGCATCGTTATGGACTGCTCGGTCGACGACATCAGCGGCTCGCGCTGCAAGTTCAGGCTGGTCTTTGACCGCGACCTCGAAGAGAGCGACTTCAAGGCGCTCGACATCAAGCACTTCTCGAAGGACGGAAAGATAATCACTCTGAGCGCCAACGGCGACATGGACGAAAACGAGAAGAAGCTTCAGGATATGAAACCGCTGATGATCGAAAAATTCCCGCTCACGCTCGAAGAGATCTTCCTCGAGGAGATGGAGGGCAGCGACTACGACTTCAAGGACATCTTCGGCAAGACCGAAGAGAAGAAATGAGGTGGAACAGATGAAGAAAAAATATAAGAACACTTTCTGGTTCTCCGTCGCGCACGCGATGAAAAAGAACTTCATTCTCCCGCTGCTGACATTTGCAGTGAGCATGTTTTTCTATCTCACCGGCTTCTGCTGGGATGTATTGAGAGAAGCAAAGAACAAGGCCGCTATCACCGGTCAGGACGTTATGAAGTTAATGCGCGAAGCGTATGAGGTCTTTATCTTCGACTCGGAGCGCGCGGCATATGAACCGCTCATCTCGTTCTACCCCGCTCTGCTCGTTGTGATATCGCTGTTAGTCGGCGTTTTGCTGTTCAGATTCGTTACCAATAAAAAGACCGTCAACGTCTATTACAGCCTCGGCATAAAGCGCGCCGATCTCTACACAGCGCGTCTGGTTGCAGGCATAATTATGATGCTCGCGGCAACACTCATCCCGCTCGCAGTATCGTTCGGAATCAACCTCCACTATTTCGGCTCGTCCGTCATGCTCTGGCGAACCTTCCTGTTCTATGCGGTGCACAACGTGATATGTGTGCTCGCCGGTCTTACAATATCGGCGGCGGTCTCGAGCTGCGTGGGTACGGTTGTTGAATCGCTTGGCTTCTCAGCCGTTCTCGCGGCGTTCCCGAGCGTTGTGACAATGTGCGTGAACTACGGCGTTCCCGCAATTCTCAACGGCGCACCCGCCATAACTTACTATGGCATATATCCTGCTGCGTCAAGCTACGGGGAGCTGCACTTCGACATAACGGACTCCACCATGTTCGGGCGCATCATCAGTCACATAAATCTGCTCATGCTCAACAGAAGCTCTTTTATTAACTCATCTTCCATTGAAGCTATGACAAAAGAGGCAGCAAAAAAATGGGCCGCGCCATCGCTGACTCCCTATATTCTCTGGGCAGTTCTCATCGCCGCGTTCTTCGTGTTCGGTCTGTTCATGTTCAAGCGCAGAAAAGCCGAGATATGCGGATTCCCCGGAAGAAGCACCGTTCTCAACTTCGTACTCTGCATGATTGCCTCTTTCGGAGTGGCCTCGCTGGTGCTGTACTTCGTGACTTCCGAAATACCGCAGATAACAACCTGGATGATTATAGTCGGGCTGATGATAATCAGCGTCATAATCTTCCTGATATTCGACATTATTCTCCACCTGAGCTTTAAAGCCATAAAAAAGGACTGGAAGATAGGTCTCGTCCACGCCGGGCTCATGGCGGCGTTCCTGCTCTCGCTCTACACCGGATTCTTCGGCTACAGCAGCCGCGTGCCGGATATTCAGGATATTGACAGTGTATCCATCTCCGCGCCCAACGCACTGATGGGCAGCTACAAGCTCGGGCGTGAGCTTGGCAACAGCTACAGTACGGACAGATATTATTCCGATGTATACTCAGATTACTACTATGTCAGCAACCACCGCTCGGTTTCCCTCATCGAAAACTTCAAAGACAAAGATGATATAAACACCGTGCGTGAAATACACAAGGCCATGATAAAAGCCGGAAATATCCACAGAGTCAACACAAACTCCGACAACTATTCAAAGAGAATAACCTGCCAGAGCGTTGTTATAAGATACAAGCTCAAGAACGGACGCGAGCTTGTCAGAGTCTATGAATATGTTCCGCTGACAAACTATCCGACACTCTATACTCTCGAAGACACCAAGAACTGGAACAACAAGATAAAAGACGAACTGCTCAACATCGACTCGGAAAACATCATCCCGATAGTTTTCTCTGCTCAGATGGACAACCAGATAGCTGTTGACGAAGAGCTGACGGCAGGTCTTGCGCGCGCGATATACAACGATATAACCACGCTTAGCTCCGACAAGTTCCTGACAAGCAACGCCAAATACCTCGGCTCGGTTGCATTCTGTGTCAAGAGTCAGGGAGAAGATTACTCGATGTATGAGTCATCCGAATATGTCAATGCAACTTCAGTGACAGACGAAACCGTTGAAGAAGAAGTTATACCGCGCCAGGAAATTGTTGACGCACTTTCGTCCCATGATCCGGCAAGCAGACATCTCGCGCTCAGCTGTGGTTTTTCGGTAGTTCCGATAACCGAAGAAATGACAAACACGATAAGCTTCCTCAAAGCTCACGGACTCTATGAAAAGCTCAGCGACGAGTCGCCGATAGTCAGCGCAAGAATAGCAGACATGGGCAAAGCCACATCCTCAGACGATATGAGATACGGTTTCGCCTATTCCAGCCCGATTTTCAACTCGTTCTGGGACGACGGAAAGTCAAAGCCATATTCAAAGAAGGACTCTAACGGCTATGAATATGAAGTTAGCAGCTACACCAGCGGCGACTTCATGCCGAAGGATTCAATGACCGTCACCGACAAGGCGACGCTCGAAAAGCTCGCCGCCAACGCCTACGGCTACCGCTTCGACCTCACGGGCGGATACCTTGTCGAATTCAAGCGCGCGAACGGTTGCCTTACGATAATGTATGTTCCGAAAGGACGCATCGAGCTGAATCTCGGCACGGGCAAATAAAATCAAATCGGCGGCTGTATTTAAAAAGGTACAGCCGCCGGAGAAAAATATCGGGAGGGAGAAAGGGTGAACAGAACAAAAGACGGCTTTAAAAATCCGTTTGGCTTCACGGTCGCACACGCGATAAGAAAGAATTTTGCTTTTCCGCTCGCGGTCTTTGTAATGAGCTTGGTGCTCTACCTCAGAAGCTTTTTTGGCAGCGACAAGATAAGACAGCTTACGGCGCTGAAGAGCGGCGGCTCGGCGACGTTGGAGCTTCTGCGCGAATCCGGAAAATTTTTAATAATCGGCGGATCTGACAACTATATGCTGACGGATATTCTCTATTTTTACACGGCGGCAGTCGTTGTTCTCTCCGCCGCGCTGGGTATAATGCTTTTCAGATTCGTCTCAAGCAGGGCGAAGAACAACATATATTTCAGTCTCGGCATCAGCCGCGCGGGTCTGTTTTCGGCGCACTGGCTGGCGGGAGCGGTCATGCTCGAAGCGGCCGCGCTTCTCCCGCTCGCCTTTTCGGCAATGCTGAACCTTATCTACTTTGGCTCGTCCGTGATGCTCTGGCGCACGCTGCTGTTTTACGCCGTTCACATGACCGTGACGGCGCTTGCGGGATTCTCTGTTGCGACGGCAGTCTCCGTCTGCGTGGGAACCGCAGGCGAATCGGTACTGTTCTCGCTCGCATTCATAGCGTTTCCGAGCGCTGCTGTATATTTTCTCAATAACACTGTACCGAAGCTGCTCTTCGGCGCGCCTCACAATTCAAACTACGCACTCTATCCGTCGGCGAGTCACAACCAGGATATCAGCATGGCCCTCTCCCCTTTCGGGCGCGTGCTGTCGCGTCTAAATCTGCTCTCGCTCAACAACGACGTATTCATCCGCTCGGGCTCGTTGGTCTCGGCCGACGGGTTCTCTAAAATCACCGCAGACGAGCTGAAAAGCTGGAGTGCGCCGTCTCTTGAGCCCTATATACTCTGGGCGATACTGACCGCCCTGCTGTTCGTTTTTGGGCTTTTGATGCTAAAGCGCAGGAAGGTGGAGATATGCGGCTTCAGCGGCAGGAGCAAGGCTTTAAACTTTTTGCTGACCGCCATGCTCTCTGTTTCCGCAGGCTCGACTATCGTCGCCGTTAATTTTTATTTTTCGCAAATCACCGACAAGCAATATCTTATAACGGGCATAACAACCGTGCTTTTGAGCGCTGTTATATTCGTGGTTTTCGATATTATGCTCAATCTCAGCTTTAAGGCACTCAAAAAGGATTGGAAATACGGGCTTGTCCATGTGGCTCTCGCGGTCGCCGTTATGCTCTCGCTCTACACCGGGTTCTTCGGTTACAGCAGCCGCGTGCCTGATGCCGACAGCATCGAGAGCGCATCGGTATCCGCTCCGGACATACTTCTCGGAAGCTACCGCACAAGAGCAGACGAGCTCAAATTCAACGCAAACTCCGGCTACTATCTCGCCTTCGACGAGGACGGAAACCCGGTTGGCATAAACAGCGGCTGCTACTATCGCAGCAACGCCGACGAAAGGCGCATAATTATCGACGGATTCAAAAGCGAAAGCGACATTAGCGCCGTGCGCGAGCTGCACAAAAGGCTCATCGCCTCGGGCAGAAAAGTTGTTTCAAGCAGCGAGGATTATTCCGAAAGAGCCGTGCGCAGCACTGTTATTATAAAATACAAGCTCAAGAACGGACGCGAGATAATAAGAGAATATCAGACAGTCGGGCTCGGCGACTATCTCTCGCTCTATTCAATAGAGAACACCGAGAACTGGAACAACAAAATCAAAAACGAGCTGCTGAACATAAACAGCGAAAAAGTATTCCCCGTTCTCTTCTCGGGACAGATGGACAAAAAGACCGTCGTTGACCAAAAATTTACACGCGGACTCGCCCGCGCGATATATAACGACATAACCGCTCTGGGCGCGGACAGAATACTCTGCTCCGACTCAAAGTGGCTCGGCGCTATGGCTCTCTATCACGACATAGCGTCGGATGGAGTCGAAGCCGTGACGGCGACCCAAGCTCAGGCGGAAGTCCCCGATATTGATGATATTGACACGCCGGCAGACGATGTTCGCAACGCTTGGAAAGCCGGAAACTACGGCGAGATGATGACCAACGGCTCGGAATACGGAGATTTCGGCAAGTTCAAATCCGTTATTCCGATAACCGAGGAAATGACGAACACCGTTGAATATCTAAAAGCCCACGGGCTCTATGACCTGCTCGTTGACGAATCGCCTATAGTCGCCGTCAGAGTGGCGGACATAGGCAAGCTCACCGTCGACGCGCTTGAATACACCACGCCGATATTCAACGCTTTCTGGGACAACGGCAAATCAAAGCCGGAAACCGACCGCGAGACCGGAGAACAGATAAGCACATACACGAGCGGCGACTACATGCCGAAAAATTCAAGGGAATTCACCGACGGCGCAACGATAAACGCACTCGCCGAAAACGCCTACGGCTACAGATTCGACCTCACGGGCGGATATGTTGCCGAGTTCAGACGTGCCAACGGATGCAGAACGATAATGTATGTCCCGAAAGGGCGCGTCGAGCTGAATCTCGGTTAAATATAAAAACTCCCTTAAACACACATAGCCCCGGGCTTCACGGAAAATCTGTGAAGCCCGGGGCCGTTTTTATATTTACACATGAAAAAATGCGACCCCGAAGGATCGCATAAGTTCAGCTTTCAGATATTACTTGTCCTGTATTAAAGGAAGAGAAGAAGCAGGGTTGCAACGAGTGCGAGAACGAAGAAAGAGATAGCGATGATCTTCGTGATAAGCACAAGCTTCGACTCCATAGTCCTGCTCTTGTTCTTGCCGAAGAAAGTCTCTGCGCCGCCTGCGATAGCGCCGGAAAGACCGGCGGACTTACCCTCCTGAAGAAGGACGAGAACAATAATAGCGACCGAAAGAAGAATGAGGACTATGCCCAATATAATCTCATGTACTGCCATGAAGTTAACCTCCAAACACAAATTGCTAAGATATTTTAGCATATACTTTGACACATTTCAATAGTTTTTACAAAAACTTTTGCCGAACGGAGAAATTTTCCTTCCGAAAGATGTATTATCAGCACGCAGCTGAGCAAACTACTCTCAGCGGCAAGAGTCCGAAGTCAATGCGTTTGCAGGGCTTTTCCCGCCGACCGTTTTGCGGGGAAGCCTTGCAAACGGTCTTTTTTATATTCCGAGCTCAAGCTGTTCGCCCTTGTCCTCCGCGCTCAGCAGCGCTCCGGCGGCGGGCAGGTTCTTTGTCTTATATCTGTACGCCTTGGCGAACTCCCCTTCTTTATACGCGCGGACGGTCATAACTTTCTGACCCTTCTTGAGGCTCATAACGCCGACTCCCTGAGTGTCCTTGGTAGTCTTGGGCGAGATTGCGCCGGTGTTTATCAGAAGGTGTCTGCCCGCGGAAGAGATTATAACAAGCTCGACATCGCTTTCGATATGGAGCATCGCAGCGACGGGCGATTTGTCTGAATAAGCCTTTATGAGCTTCTTGCGGTTCGTCTTCGTCTGATAGGCGGAAAGCTCGACCTTCGCCGCCTTTCCGTTTTCAAAGAAGAAGAGCATATGACCCGAATAGTCCGAGGTCACGACCATATAGACCGCCGTCTCGCCCTCGTCCATGCCGAGCGTGCTCGCCACATAATCGCCGAGTGCGCTCGCCTTTGTCTCCTTGAAGTCGTTGACGCGAGCCTTGTAGACCTGGCAGCGGTTCGTGAAGAAGAGAAGCTCTTTCGCGTTATCCGTGACCACAGTCTGGGCGAGCTCATCGCCCTCCTTGAACTTCTGCTCGCTGCTCATGCGCAGAGACTGCGGGGTTATCTTCTTGAAATAGCCCTGCTTCGAGAAGAAGAGCGTCACGGGATAATCGGGTATCTGCTCCTCCTCTTCCTCCTCTGCGATATCGGAGGCGTAGATAATCTCCGTCTTTCTCGGCTTGCCGTATTTCTTGATAACTTCCTCAAGCTCGCTGATAATCATCGCGCCGACTCTGCCGCGCTTTGCGAGGATATCCTCAAGATCGGCAATGAGCTTCTCGAGATCTTCGATATCCTGCGTGCGCTTTAAGATATATTCGCGGTTTAAATGACGAAGCTTTATCTCCGCGACATACTCCGCCTGGATGCGGTCGATTCCGAAGCCTATCATGAGGTTCGGGACGACCTCCGCCTCCTCTTCGGTATTTCTGACGATCTTTATCGCCTTGTCGATATCGAGAAGTATTTTTTCAAGTCCGCGCAGCAGATGCAGCTTGTCCTTCGCCTTTTTGAGGTCGAAGTAGGTTCTGCGTCTGACGCACTCCATGCGGAACGCAATCCACTCGTTGAGCAGCTCTTTGACGCCCATGACGCGGGGCGAACCGGCAATCAGGACATTGAAGTTGCAGGCGAACGAATCCGAGAGCGGAGTGAGCCTGTAGAGCTTCTGCATGAGCTTGTCGGGGTCAGTTCCCCTCTTTAAGTCTATGGTTATTTTAAGACCGCTCTTGTCCGTCTCGTCTCGGATATCGCTTATTTCTCTTATCGCGCCAGCCTTGACCCTGTCGATAACCTTTTCTATTATAGACTCGCTCGTCGCGGTCGAGGTCATCGGAATTTCCGTTATATCAATGCAGTTGTTCGACTTGTCATAAGTATATTTGGCGTAGAGCTTGAACGAGCCGCGGCCTGTGCGGTAAATCTCCTCAATCTTCGCGCGGTCATAGAGTATCTTCGCGCCGCCCGCAAAGTCGGGTGCTTTGAGGGTATCCGCAACGCAGTGGTCGGGGTTTCTGATAAGCTCGATAGTCGTGCGGCAGACCTCTTCGAGGTTAAATGAGCATATGGAGCTCGCCATGCCGACGGCTATACCCGTATTGTTGTTGACGAGCACGCTCGGGAAAGTGACCGGCAGAAGGGTCGGCTCTTTCATGGTGCTGTCGTAGTTATCGACAAAATCGACGGTGTCCTTGTCGATATCCTTGAAAAGCTCGGCACTTATGGGGTCGAGCTTGGCCTCAGTGTATCTCGAAGCCGCCCACATCATATCGCGCGAATACGCCTTACCAAAGTTACCCTTTGAATCTACATACGGGTGCAGCAGCGCTTCATACCCGCGCGAGAGCCTGACCATAGTCTCATATATGGCGGCGTCGCCGTGGGGGTTCAGTTGCATGGTGCGTCCGACGATATTAGCCGACTTTGAGCGCGCACCGGTGAGCAGACCCATTTTGTACATTGTATAGAGTATCTTTCTGTGAGAGGGCTTGAAGCCGTCTATCTCCGGGATGGCGCGCGACATAATGACGCTCATCGCATAAGGGAAATAGTTCGTTTCAATGGTATCGGTTATCGGCTGTTCGACAACTTCACCCGCGCCGATGATATGAACTCCGCTCTTGAGCGGATCGATTTCATTTTTCGGGGGTTCTTTTTTGCCTCTTTTTCCCGCCATTTATATCAAAATCCTTTCAATAGTTAAGCTGTTACGAAACATCCGCCATGTCGATATATGCCGCGCCGTCGCGTGCGATATGCTCTTTTCTGCCGGCGAGATTGTCGCCGAGCCAGAGATCAAATATCTCGGCAGTTTTCTGGGCGTCGGTCGGGTCAACGCGGATAAGGCGGCGGGTCGCGGGATTCATCGTCGTCAGCGACATCATGTCCGCATCGTTTTCACCGAGTCCTTTTGAGCGCTGGATGGTGAACTTGCTGTTTTCAAGCTGGGAAAGGATATCCTGCTTCTCCTGTTCGTTATATGCAAACCACGTCTCGTCCTTTGAGTTTATCTCATAGAGCGGCGACTCCGCGATATACACCTTGCCCTTTTCAATAAGCGTGGGCATGAGGCGATAGATCATCGCGAGGATAAGCGTGCGTATCTGGAATCCGTCAACGTCGGCATCGGTGCAGATTATGACCTTGCTCCAGCGCAGCTGGTCGATATTGAACGCGACCATATCTTTCATCGACTTCGACTTGACCTCGACTCCGCAGCCAAGAACTTTTATCAGATCGGTTATGATATCGTTTGCAAATATTTTGTTATATTCCGCCTTGAGGCAGTTGAGTATCTTTCCGCGCACGGGGATTATCGCCTGGAAAGACGAGTCACGCGCCTGCTTACAGGCGCCGAGAGCCGAGTCGCCCTCCACTATGAACAGCTCGCGCTCGGAGACATCCTTGCTGCGGCAGTCAACGAATTTCTGCACGCGGCTGCCCATATCGTTGCTCGACTGGAGCTTGCCTTTTATATTGAGCTTCGTCGTCTCAGCACGGACGCGCGCGCGCATATTGACGAGCACCTGATCGCATATCTTGTCCGCATCGAGCTTGTTTTCGATGAAATACACCTCGAGCTGATGCTTGAAGAACTCGGTCATTGCCTCCTGAATGAACTTGTTCGTGATAGCTTTTTTCGTCTGGTTCTCATATGAAGCTATGGTCGAGAACGACGAGATGACAAGCACGAGGCAGTCTTCAATATCCTGGAAATTTATCTTTGAATCGGATTTGAGATATTTTCCGCTCTTTTTTATATAAGCGTCTATCTGCGACACGAAAGCGGAGCGTACAGCTTTATCCGGTGCGCCGCCGTGTTCAAGGTAGCTCGAGTTGTGATAGAACTCCTTGAGCTGGACTTTGTTCGAGAAGCAGAGCGCGGCGTTTATCTTCAAAGTATAGTCGGGCTGATCCGCTCTGTCGCGGCCGACGCGCTCGCCGCTCCATGTGCAAATGGAAGAAAGTCCGTTTGAGCCGACGACCTCGCGGACATGGTCGGCGATACCGTTTTCGTAGAAATATTCAAAAGTATCGAACTTTGAGCCGTTCTGATTTTTGAGCACGAATTTGACGCCCGCGTTGACTATCGCCTGGCGGCGCATCATATCCTGAAAATACTCGAGTGGTATGTTGATATCGGTGAAAACTTTGAGATCCGGGCGCCACTTTATGCGCGTGCCGGTGTCTTTTTTATTATACGGCTCCTTTATCATATCACCGACGGGCTTGCCGCCCTTGAAATTCAGATGATAGCAAAAGCCATTTGAATGTATCTCCGCCTCCATATATTCCGAGGCATACTGAGTGGCGCAAAGACCGAGTCCGTTTGTGCCGAGAGAATACTGATAGCTGCCGCCGTCGTTTGTCTTATACTTACCGCCGGCATACAGCTCGCAGAAAGTCAGCTTCCAGTTATATTCCTTTTCTTTCTGGTTATACTCAACGGGTATTCCGCGTCCCTGATCCTGAACCTCAACGGACTTGTCCTCAAATCGGGTAACGGTTATTGTATTACCGAAGCCCTCACGCGCCTCGTCAACAGAGTTCGAGATGATCTCGAACACAGAGTGCTCGCAGCCCTCTATGCCGTCGGAGCCGAAGATGACCGCAGGCCTTTTGCGCACGCGGTCGGCGCCCTTGAGCACCTCTATGCTCTCCTGATTGTAGGTTGCCTTATTCGCCATTTAGCTGTCCCCCGTAAATCAAATGCTACGCATTATTTTGTATCATACATATTTAATTATACACCATATATTGGCTTTTTGTCAATGACAGCAAAGAGACACAAAAAACGAGCACCCGTCAGATTATAAAGCCTCAAAATAGCAAGACTGCATACCGCAATCAGCAGTATGCAGTCCATCTCAGCAAAATTTCAGTTATATTTGCGTTTCTTATCGTTTAATTTCCCGGACCCAGCTTAACTGACGATTCGCCGGTGCTCTCGTCATAGTTCGCAAGGTACTTGCGGAGTTTGACAAGGTCTCTGCCGTTTATCTTGCCGTCTCCGTTGACATCGGCGCCGGGCGAAACAGCGACGCTCGATTCTCCTGTGCTCTCATTGTACGCTGCAAGATATTTGGCAAGCTTAACAACATCTCTGCCGTTTATTTTGCCGTCTCCGTTGACATCGCCATAGATGAAATCGAGCTTCGGAATAACCTCCGTCTCCTCTTTACCGCAGACCGAGCAGGTGCGCCCGCGCAAACCTTCCGATTCAGTGGTTGCCGGTTGGATCACCGTCCAGTCGCTCCAGCTGTGGTCGGTGCAGGGATTCCAGTTATAGTGGATAGAAGCGTTTTCAAGACATTCATTTGAATTGCCTATCGTAATTTTATTCCATTCAGATTCCGTTCCGGAGTAATAGACGTCTGTAAGACCCGTACAGCCCTCAAACGCAGAATATCCGATGCTTTTAACGCTGTCAGAAATTGTTATACCGGTAAGACCTGTACAGCCAAAAAAAGCAAGATCGCCAATACTTGTAACACTATCAGGAATTGTTATACTTGTAAGGCTCGTACAACCATCGAAAGCGGCATATGCAATATCGGTTACACTGTCGGGAATCGTTATATCCGTAAGACTTGTGCAGCCCCCGAACGCACCATCTCCGATACTTTTAACACTGTTCGGTATTACCACACTTATCAGACCTGTACAATTACAAAATGCATAGTTTCCTATACTTGTCACACCGTCCGGAATAGTTATACTTGTAAGAGCTGTGCATCCGTAGAACGTTTCTTCTCCGATAGCCGATACACTCTCCGGAATCGTTATGTTTTTAAGGTTGCTGCAACCGTAAAAGGCATAATACTCAATACCTGTAACACTATCGGGAATTATATAAGCATCTCTTTGATTACCGGCAGGATATTGAATTATTACTGTTTTATCTTTATTAAACAGCACACCGTCTTCGCTCGAATAGCTTTTATTGTTCTCTCCTACCGAAATGCTCATCAGACCGCTGCACTTATGAAACGCAAAGTCCCCAATAGTTTCAACACCGTCCGGAATCGTTATGCTCGTAAGGCCTGTTTCACTGAAGGCATGGATGCCAATTTCTATAACGCTGTCCGGAATAACCACATTTGTCAGAGCCGTACATCCTGAAAACGCAGAAAGTCCAATGACCTTGACGCTATTGCCGAGAGTCAGATTCGTCAACTTTTCACAACCAGCAAATGCCTCATCACCTATACTTTCAACACCATTACCAAGCGTCACATCAGTAAGACTTTCAAGATTACTGAAAGCATATTCCCCGATATTTGTCACTCCGTCGCCTATTGTTAAGCTGCTAAGGTTTGTGCAATCAGCGAATATTTGGTTGCCTAAGTTTGTCACACTGTCCGGAATTGTTATACTTGTAAGACCTGTACAGCCGGAGAAAGCCGAACTTTCGATGCTTGTCACACTGTCCGGAATTGTTATACTTGTGAGACCTGTACAGCCGGAGAAAGCATAACTTCCAATGCTTGTCACAGGGCAACCGTCTATGGCAGAGGGAATCGCCACATTTCCCATTGCTTCATGATAGCAATCCGTTATCGAAGCCACACCGTCGTAAATTTGATAAATAAATATCATGGGCTGCGTTTGCGTTTCACCGCAGAGCGAGCACATCCGCTCCATAACGCCTTCGGAATCATAAGTCGCCTCTATCGTCACGCGCCAGTTGCTCCATTTATGAGAATCGCATGTGGTATATTCATAGTGAATCTCAGCACTTTTCAGGCAATCATTTGCTTCTTCTACAACTATTTTGTTCCATCGCGCTTCAGTGCCGGAAAAATAGACATCTTTAAGCAAATTGCAATCCTCAAAGGCAGCAAAGCCGATTTTGATAATACCGTTGCCCATGTTTACAGTTGCCAATTTTTCACAACCGAAAAACACGTGTTCTTCAATGCTTGTCACACTGTCGGGAATTGTTATACTTGTAAGACCTGTACAACCGGAGAAAGCATCGCTTCCAATGCTTGTCACACTGTCCGGAATCGTTATACTTGTAAGACTTGTACAGTCGGAGAAAGCATAGCCTCCGATGCTTGTCACGCTGTCCGGAATTGTTATACTTGTAAGACCTGTACAGCTGTAGAAAGCTTCTTCTTCGATACTTGTCACGCTACCGGGAATTGTTATGCTTGTGAGACCTTTACAACCGAGGAAAGCCCAACTTCCAATGCTTGTCACACTGTCCGGAATTATATAAGTATCTCTTTGTTTGCCTGCCGGATATTGGATAAGTGTTGTCTGATCCTTGTTGAACAGCACACCATCCCTGCTCGAATAATTTTCATTATTCTTATCTACGGTTATACTTGTAAGGCTTATACAACGAGAGAACACCCTGTCTCCAAGAAATTCCACACTACCGGAAATTGTTATGCTTGTAAGACCTGTACAGTCGGAGAAAGCATCGCTTCCGATGCCCATCACACTGTCGGGGATCGTTACATTTGTTAGACCTGTGCATCCTCTAAACGCATCGTCCCCTATAGTTGTTACACCGTTGCCGATTGTTACACTTGTAAGGCCTGTGCATTCAGCGAAAGCAGAGGCTCCGATATTTGTCACACTGTCGGGGATTGTTACACTTGTGAGACCGTTACAGATACCGAATGCATTCTCTTCAATGCTTGCCACACTGTCGGGAATTGTTACGCTTGTAAGACCGGTACAACCGTAGAAAGCAATAGCCCCGATTTTTTCAACTCCTTCCGGAATTGTATATTCAGCACCTTGCCGTCCATCCGGATATTGGATAAGTGTCTTTTGCTCCTTGTCAAACAGCACACCGTCCCTGCTCGAATAATTCTCATTATTCTTATCTACGGTTATACTTGTAAGACCCATGCATTCGCCGAAAGCTCCGGCTCCTATAAACATCACGTTGTCAGGTATAACAATGTTCTTGAGGCCTATACATCTCAAAAAGGCCCAGCTGCCTATCGTTGCTACATCGTTGCCGATTTTAACACTCGTAAGATTTTTGCAGCCTGCAAAAGCATATTCTCCGATGCTTGTTACGCTATCAGGAATTGTTACACTCGTAAGACTTTCGCAGCTCAAAAAGGCACATCCTCCGATGCTTGTTACGCTATCAGGAATGGTTACGCTCGTAAAACCTTTGCAGTTGTTGAAAGCATATACTCCGATGCTCGTCACGGGATGCCCTTCGAGCTCCGACGGGATAACTATATCACCCGCGGCAGTCGTGTCACAATCGGTTATTTGCGCCGTGCCGTCAACGATTTCGTAGGTGTATATCATTGGACATGTCTGCGTTTCTCCGCAGACGGAGCATATTCGTTTCATTATATATTCAGATTCACCGATTGTATCTTTCTCCACTTGCCAGCTACCCCATTTGTGCGAAATGCAAATAGCAGATTCATAGTGAATCACTGCATTATTCAAGCAATCGTTTCCGTTGCTTATAACTATTTTATTCCACTGCTCTTCAGTGCCGGTAAAATAGATATCTTTGAGCGAATTACAATAATAAAAAGCGTCTTCTCCGATGCTTGTCACACCGCTGCCTATAGTGGCTCTTTTGAGATTACGACAACTGAAAAACGCCTCTTTTTCGATACCGGTTACACTGTCGGGGATTGCTACACTTGTCAGACTGTCACAACCATAGAAAGCATAAGAGCCGATTTTTTCAACTCCGTCTGGAACTGTATAAGTGTTGTCTTGCTTCCCTTCCGGATACAGGATAAGCGCCGTTTTCTCCTTGTCGAACAGCACGTCATCCTTGCTTGAATATTTTTTATTATTCTCATCTACAGTTATGTTTGCAAGGCATTCATCACTCCAAAAAACACCTTTTCCGATGTTCATCACACCGACGCCAATAGTAACACTCGTAAGATTGCAACAATCAGAAAATGCTTGTACTCCGATGGTAGTTACGCTATCGGGAATTTCTATACTTGTAAGACCATTGCACCCGGCGAAAGCAATCTCGTCGATAATTTTCACACTGTCAGGAATCGTTATGCTCGTAAGACCTGTACAGTAACAAAATGCGCCATAGTCAATATTCGTCACGCTGTCAGGAATTGTTACATCCATAAGAGTCTCACATTGTATAAACGCGCCATAGCCTACATCTGTTACGCCATACGGAATCGCATATGTGCTGTTTTGCTTTCCGGCGGGATATTGAACAAGTAATGTTTGTTCCTTGTTGAACAATACCCCATCATTGCTCGAATACTTTTCATTGTTATTGTCTACAATTATATTCACAAGACTTTTGCAAAAAGCAAACGGCGCACCGTCTATGTGGGTTACATTGCCGGGAATTGTTATACTTGTAAGTCCCGTGCAACTATCAAAAGCCTGTAGTCCTATGCTCGTCACGCTATCGGGAATGGTTACGCTCGTAAAACCTTTGCAGTCGTTGAAAGCATATACTCCGATGCTTGTCACGGGATGCCCTCCGAGCTCCGACGGGATAACTATATCACCCGCGGCAGTCGTGTCACAATCGGTTATTTGCGCCGTGCCGTCAACGATTTCGTAGGTATATATACCCTCGGTTAAGGCATCGCCCTCAGCTGCGGCTTTCAGACCAAACAGCTCTGCAAAATCAATGCCCGCAAGCTCACCGATAGGCGATACGCCGAGCACCATGATAAATGCCAGCGTCAACGCGAGAAAAGATTTCAGCGTATTCTTTTTCTTCGTTTCCATTGTATACCTCCGTTTTTTTATTCTCAGCATCGACGGTTTAAATGCAAATTTCCGAACATGCCCCTCTTCTTTCGGCAGCATTTTGCATTAACCGTTCGGAAGCTCAGTGAACGTTTTATACAAATGTATAATAATAGCCTGTTTTTTGTTTGTCAATATTCTCGGTATGAATAACCTCAAAACCGGTATGAACAGCTTGTATTTTCTGTGTCATAAATATAATTGCTTTATATAAAGCGGAGATCAAGGCAAAAAACAGCAAGGCTGCACGCCGCCAATGACGGCATGCAGCCTATTTCCGTCAAAGAATCATAACATCCGTATGACAATCATTTTAATTCCCCGGGCCCAGCTTAACTGACGATTCGCCGGTGCTCTCGTCATAGTTCGCAAGGTACTTGCGGAGTTTGACAAGGTCTCTGCCGTTTATCTTGCCGTCTCCGTTGACATCGGCGCCGGGCGAAACAGCGACACTTGATTCTCCTTTGTCCTCATCATATGCGGCAAGATACTTTGCAAGCTTAATGGCATCTCTGCCGTTTATTTTGCCGTCCCCATTGACATCGCCATAGATGAAATCGAGCTTCGGAATCGCCTCGGTCTCCTTTTCGCCGCAGACAGTGCATTCATGCTCTTGTATTCCCTCGGACTCCGCAGTGGCAGGAGTCACGGTCTGCCAGTCGGAGAATTTGTGTCCCTCTGCGGCCGATATATCAAAATATTTTTCGCACCCGCAAACTGTACATTTTTTAATTTTATATGACGAATGCGTACAATCTCCTTCGACTACTGTGTCGTAATCAACTCCGTATGTATGTCCCGGCGCTTTTGCCGAAGATTCATAACCTTCGCTGCACCTTGTGCATTTATATATCGAAACCGCATCCTCGGTACAGCTGCCTTCGGTCTTCTCTGTCAAAGCAAAATCATGGCCAAGGGCTTCCCCGGTCTGCTTCTCATATTTATCACCGCATTGACAGACATATCCGATACGCCCTGCCTCTGCGCACGAAGCCTCAATTTTATACTCGATTTGATACGAATGTCCTGTCGCAGGTATTTCCTCATCGTATGACTTTGCACAACGGCTGCAAGTCAAAGTAACAGCACCTGCTTTTACGCAAGCTGCCTGATTTTTCAATTCGCGCTTATAGTCATGACCCAGCGCATTCGTCTCGTTATCGGTATAAGATTCATTGCAAAGCGAGCACTTGTGGACAGTATAGCCGCCGCTTTCGCAAGTCGGGGCGACCACTTCGGTTTCAAACGAATGACCCAACGGATCCTTATAATTGTCATAGGTTTTATATCCGCAGACATCGCAGGTATATTGTGTATATCCCTGCGTCTTCTCGGTCGGTTCAACCGTTTTCTCCGAGAATTTGTGTCCAAGCGCCGCGGAATACTCATAATATTGCTCGCCGCAGCTGCACTTATATAAAGTATATCCCCCGTTTTCACAGGTTGGCTGTACAAAAATCACTCTTTCGTATTTATGCCCGGTTGGCGAAACGAGATTTCCCTTGTACGAGCTGCCGCAGGTTTTGCAGACAAACAGTGTATAGCCTTCGTCTGTGCAAGTTGGGGCAACAACAGTGCTGCCGTAATTGTGACCTTTGGCATTGACATATGAATCGGTATATTCACTGCCGCAGGTTGCGCACACATGGCGTGTATAGCCGTTTTGGGTGCAGGACGGCGCATATCTTTCCGCTGTCCAATGATGTTCTTCTGCTGTCTGATACTGATCAAGCTGCCAGAAGAACTCCGCCCATCGCTCTATATCGTCTCTGTGCTTATTCCAGCTCTCCTTCCCGGTTATCCAAGTTGTAAGATTTATGGCATATGAAAACAATGTGCTGTCGGCATACGCTATATAGTTGTAATCCACAAGTGCCCTGAACGCAGGGTCATTCGCAGAATCAGCCCAGTTGCGATTGGAAACATATGAGTTAAAGAATCCGTATCTTCCGATAAGCTCCTGAGAAATCACAAAAAATATTGCATCCACGCCGATATACACTTTGTTATAGAACTTCTCTATCTTGCCCGGAACGGCGTCAACGGAATCTATAGTGGCAATTATTCCGGAAGCATTATCAAGAACCTGTTCGGTTATATATATACCCGTATATTTTGAAACCTCGCCCGCCATGATTCCGACAAACGCATCTTCAACCATATCCTTGAGTTTTCCGGCGTAACTCAACACAAACTCCTGTTCCGGAGTTTTCATACCCTTGAGCTCTTTTTGAAGTCTCTCGATCAATTTGCTGCAGGTAAAATTCTGAACGGCCATGGATTCTTCTACATAGCTGTTTATCGTTCTCTCGGTCACCGTGCAAAAAGCCAAAATATATGCTTTTATTTCATCGACGGTCAGCGACGTATCATAGAGATCGCCGGTAAGCAGTTTATACTGGATATCATTCGTAATATCCACCTTTGAAAAATCGGTTTTATATATAAACCCGAGAAACTGTTTTGCATCGTCCGGCGAGAGCTTTGGCATGTTAGCGATAAAGACATCGCGCTCTGAGGATGTTTTTTTCAAGCAACGGCTCAAATCATAAAGTCTTAAAGCAGGACGGATTCCAGCGCTGGTGTCGTACACCGACACCAAACCAGTATTAAAACCGCCACCTGCACCGATCACATCTGCAAAATCGCTATTGTTAGTATTTTTTCTAGGAGTACTTAACCGTTGGATTGAACACCCACTGCTAGCAACAAACAACCCCTGGCACTTTGCATAATCGGTACCATTTGCCTTACGCAAGTAGTAGTTTTCTTTCTCTGCCGAAAAACCGTATGTAGTGTTTTCCATATCTGTTTTACTAAGCAGGAATACCTTATCGTAGTATGTATAGCAGTATTCACTACCTCGCCAAAATTCACCCATTGGAGAATCTAAAACATTTAATTTCTGCGTGGAAGATAAAGCAGTATTATAAAAATCGGCGTTAAGCCACTTCCTTATAGTACTTCTCTCATAGTAATTTTTGCTGATTATAGCCCATACATCCTCATTCGGTAAATCCAAAAAATTTGCGGGCAATGGCCTTAAGAAGCTGTTGAAATCCTGAGAGTCAATTATACTCTCACAAAGGATAAGTCCTGTTGCTGGATCAAGAACACGCCACTTCAAAGGCTCATATTTGAAATAATATATATTGTTAACAGTGTATCCATTGCTTTTCTGATATTGAGATGACCCTTCGTGGGTTCCATACACAATTTTTGGTCTATACTGTGAAAAGGTAACCGCGCGGTATTTCGCTCCGTTATAAACAAAATCCGAATATTTCATCCAATCACCCGGTCTTCCCGAGGTTTCCTTGCCGTCGCCGCTGTAATAGCCATAGCTGATCCAGTTTTTTGAGACTTTATCGAGAGCGGAAACGAGCGACGAATTCGTGACCTTACTCTGCGGATAATAGCCGAATTCGACGATGTCGCCGACCTTGTATGTTTTTTCCGCCGCCTCGGCTTTGGGCGCGAAAAGACCTGCCCAATCTACACCGGCAAGCTCACCGATAGGCGATACGCCGAGCACCATGATAAATGCCAGCGTCAACGCGAGAAAAGATTTCAGCGTATTCTTTTTCTTCGTTTCCATTGTATACCTCCGTTTTTTATTCTCAGCATCGACGGTTTAAATGCAAAATTCAAGTATAACCTTCTGCTTACACCAATATTTTTGCATTAACCGCACAGAAGCCAAGCGAGTATAGCGAGTATTTTGTACAAATGTATAATAATTACTTATTTTTTATTTGTCAATATCCTTGGTATGAACAAGCAAAAACACGGTATGAACGAGCTGTATTTTTTGAATTGCAAATATATGTGCTTTATACAACGCGAAAAATTACCGAAAGCACAAGGCTCAAACAAAAATCGGGTTGCATACTGCAACAAACAATATGCAACCCATTATCACATCATCAGTGTCACAACCGTTTAATGCGACGGACCCAATTTGACTGAAGATTGCCCCGTGCTCTCGTCATAGTTCGCAAGGTACTTGCGGAGTTTGACAAGATCCCTGCCATTTATCTTGCCGTCTCCGTTGACATCGGCGCCGGGCGAAACAGCGACACTTGATTCTCCTTTGTCCTCATCATATGCGGCAAGATACTTTGCAAGCTTAATGGCATCTCTGCCGTTTATTTTGCCGTCCCCATTGACATCGCCATAGATGAAATCGAGCTTCGGAATCGCCTCGGTCTCCTTTTCGCCGCAGACAGTGCAAGTGCGCTCGCGCAAACCTTCCGCTTCAGCGGTTGCCGGTTGGATCACCGTCCACTCGCTCCAACTGTGGTTGGTGCAGGGATTGCCGTTGTAGTGGATTGTAGCGTTTCCAAGGCATTCATTTAATTCATCTATTACTATTCTACTCCATTCGGCTTTCGTTCCGGAGTAGTAGACATCCGTAAGACCTGTGCACTCGAGGAAAGCAGCATATCCGATAGTTGTTATACTGTCGGGAATTGTTACGCTAGTAATACCAGTACAATAAGAGAATGCTCCACAACCGATATTCGCCACACTGTCAGGAATTGTTATATTTTTAAGGCCTGTACAGCCATGGAACGCAGAGTCACCTATACTCGTAACGCCATTGCCTATAACCACATCTGTAAGGCCTGTGCAGTCGTAGAAAGCATAGTCTCCGATATTTGTCACGTTGTCTGATATTGTTATGCTTTTGAGACCTATACAGCTAGAAAAAGCGGATTCTCCAATGCTTATCACGCCGTCAGGTATTGTCACACTTGTAAGTCCCGTGCGATCGAACGCGTAGTTTCCTATATTCATGACGCTGTCAGGAATTGTTATACTTGTGAGATTATAACAATCACAAAATGCATAGTCCCCGATATTTGTCACACCATCGTGAATCGTTATGCTTGTAAGATTATAACAATCACAAAATGCATAGTTTCCAATGTTTGTCACTCCATCAGAAATGGTAATATTTGTTATCTCTAATCGCCAATTATTCCAT
>ENA-UOJK01000149-UOJK01000149.1-human-gut-metagenome-genome-assembly--contig:-C116-NODE-149-length-77689-cov-32.297602_pt1 | contig 77689 bp, 65 predicted proteins | sample MGYA00242348_ERZ723895 | MGnify/ENA metagenome assembly ERZ723895
TTTAAGGTAAGAATGATTGTTTCAGGGCATTTTTATAATAGGTAAGAATGAAAAAGATAGTGATTATAGCGGCTTTAGTATGTGGTGCATGGCAACAGGCAGATGCTCAGTATGTATCCAAGGTATGGGTGCCCGATCAGAAAGACGGTACGTATATTAATCCGATTATTCATGCGGATTACTCTGATCCGGATGTTTGTGCCGCAGGTGATGATTTTTACATGACCGCTTCCAGTTTTGGCTGCGCTCCGGGATTGCCCATTCTTCATTCAAAGGATTTGGTCAACTGGCGTTTGGCAAACTATGCCTTGAAGGAGATAGAGCCGACCGGCTTCTTTAACGCTCCTCAACATGGAAAAGGGGTATGGGCTCCTTCTATCCGTTACCACAACGGTGAGTTTTTTATCTATTGGGGAGATCCCGATTGGGGTATTTTCATGGTAAAGACTAAAGATCCGTTGGGTGAATGGGAAAAGCCGGTCTTGGTAAAGGCCGGGAAAGGAATGATAGATCCTACTCCGTTGTGGGATGAGGATGGAAAAGTGTATTTGGTACATGCGTGGGCGGGCAGTCGTGCCGCATTCAATAGTGTGATTACGGTTTGTGAGATGAATGCGGGAGGTACAAAAGTCATTAGTGAACCTGTATTGGTTTTTGATGGTAATGATGGGGTGAATCACACCATCGAGGGGCCTAAGTTTTACAAACGTAATGGATATTACTACATTTTGGCTCCTGCGGGAGGGGTGGTGACAGGTTGGCAGTTGGCACTTCGTTCTCGTAATGTGTATGGCCCATACGAATCGAAAATTGTTATGGCTCAGGGAGATACAGATATAAATGGTCCTCATCAGGGAGGATGGGTGGAAACTTGTACAGGCGAGTCTTGGTTTATCAATTTTCAAGATAAAGCTATGTATGGTAGAGTTTTGCACTTGAATCCTATGAAGTGGGAAAATGATTGGCCCGTGATTGGGGAGGACAAGGATGGAGATGGGTGTGGTGAACCTGTAAAACGATATAAAAAGCCGGATGTAGGCAGGACTTATCCTATAGAGACACCGATTGAGAGTGATGAATTCAACACAAGGCAATTGGGCTTGCAATGGGAATGGCATGCCAATTACCAGGATACGTTTGGCTTTACCTCTGATTTGGGTTACATTCGTATATATGGACATATTTTGTCCAAGGATTTTGTGAATTTTTGGGAGGTGCCGAATCTCTTGTTACAAAAATTCCCTGCCGAAGAATTTACAGTGACTGCCAAACTGAAAGTTTCGGCGAAAGCAGACGGACAGCAGTCCGGACTGATAGTGATGGGGTGGGATTATGGCTATCTGGGTGTAGTAAAAGAAGGTGATAAATTTATATTGAATCAAGTGGTCTGCAAGGATGCGGAGCAACGGTCTCCTGAAACAGTGACCCGTCTTGCGGAATTACCTGTAAGCCGCCGGTTCGGAGCCGGGCTCTATCCCAATTATGAGCGTGATATTTATTTGCAGGTGAAAGTAACTGGGGGAGGTATCTGTTATTTCAGCTACAGTCTGGACGGCAGGAAATATACATCGGCCGGAGTGCCTTTTACCGCTCGTCAGGGTAAGTGGATAGGAGCGAAAGTAGGATTATTCAGTACAGCTCCTTATGGTAAGGAAAGAGGTTGGGTAGATGCCGATTGGTTCCGTATCAATAAGTAAAAAAGAAAGGATAATTATGAATACAAAAAATCTATTAGTAGGTATAGGGTTATGTCTGCTTTCAGCCTGTACTGAAGTAGACAACAAACTGGAGGTGGACAGAGCTTTGGAATATTGTGATCGCCAGGTATATCGTACTTTGGAGGTTATGCATGGAAAAGGGCGGGAGGTAGATTACACTATGATGCCTCGTAACATAATGGATGGCCAGTCTGACTGGAACTATCGTAAAGTGAGTAAGGAAGAATGGTGCGGAGGTTTCTGGCCGGGCATCTTGTGGTATGATTATGAATATACACAAGATCCGAAAATAAAGGAAGAGGCCGAAAAGTTTACTGCTTCTTTGAAATTTCTCTCGGAGATTCCTGCATACGATCATGATTTGGGTTTTTTGGTTTTTTGTAGCTATGGTAACGGTTATCGTCTGACCGGTAATCCGGAATATAAGCAAGTTATAATCAATACGGCTGATTCGTTATCAGCATTGTTCAATCCCCGTGTAGGTACTATGCTTTCATGGCCTCGCAATGTGAAAATGTTTGGCGGTCATAATACCATCATGGACAATATGATCAATCTGGAAATGCTTTTCTGGGCAGCCAAGAATGGAGGTAATCCTTATTTGTTTGACATTGCCGTGGCTCATGCGGATAAGACGATGAAATATCATTTTCGTCCGGATTATACCTCTTATCATGTAGCAGTGTATGATACTCTGACAGGTGAATTTATCAAGGGAGTGACCCATCAAGGTTATTCGGATGACAGTATGTGGGCTCGTGGTCAGGCATGGGCTATCTATGGTTATACAGTCGTTTATCGGGAAACAAAAGATGTCCGTTACCTCGATTTTGTACAAAAAGTAACGGATGTATATCTGAAAAATCTGCCCGAAGACTATATTCCTTATTGGGATTTTAATGATCCGTCCATTCCCGATGCTCCCCGGGATGCTTCTGCCGCTTGTGTGGTAGCTTCTGCTTTATTAGAATTGTCCGGTTATCTGCCGGCTGAAAAAGCATTGGAATATAAACAGGCGGCTGTAAAAATGCTAACCAGTCTGAGTTCTGACAAATACCAGTGTGGTGAAAGTAAACCTGCTTTCCTGCTTCATTCCACAGGACACTTGCCTGCCGAATCAGAGATTGATGCATCCATCATTTATGCTGATTATTATTATATGGAGGCACTTCTCCGCCTGAAAAGGCTGACGGAGAATAAACCGGTCATTGACGAATAATAGATTGTTCAGGGAAGTATAAAGTATATAGAGATCTGTAGTTTCCTTATAGGTGGATTATTTATGATAAGTATATCCCGTTTTCACCTACTGATGAAAACGGGATATACTGTTTTACAGCAGGTAACTAAAGCTTTTAGTTTACTTTAACTATGAAAATTAGTTTTATAACTAAAAGTTTTAGTTCTTTGTGATAATCAAAAGAAAGATTATGAAAATGTTGACAGCAAAGGAAGAAGAGATTATGGGTTATTTTTGGGAAAAAGGCCCGTTGTTTGTAAAACAGTTACTTGATTTTTATGATGAACCGCGTCCACATTTCAATACTCTGTCTACCATTGTGAGAGGATTGGAGGAAAAGGGGTTTCTCAGTCATGAGGTATTTGGAAATACCTATCAGTATTATGCGGTGGTAAGCTGTGATGATTTTAAGAAGAAGACGTTGAAAGGGGTTATCAGTAAATATTTCAATAACTCTTATTTAGGAGCGGTTTCTTCACTGGTGAAGGAGGAGGAGATTTCTCTGGATGAATTGAAGCAGCTTATCCGGGATGTGGAAAAGGCGCATGAATAATCCGGATAAAGAGAATAATTAAAGATACATACTATGGGAGCATTTTTTGTATATATTGTAAAGTCGGCAGTCTGTCTGGCGGTATTCTATTTATTTTACCGCCTGTTGCTGAGCCGTGAAACATTCCATCGTTTTAACCGTATTGCTTTGTTGGGAATACTGATATTGTCCTGTGCCATTCCCTTTGTGGAAGTGACCATGAAAGAACCGATGGAAGTCAGCCAACAATTGCTGACTTGGGAAGAACTGCTGCTTATGGCTAATCTTAATCGGACTGCTACTATAGAAACTGCTCCCGAATCTGCTATTATGTGGCGTGAAGCGCTGCTGATGGTTTATTTGTTGGGTATTGTATTCTTCTTTTTACGTAATGTATGGTCGCTGACCCGTATGCTGAGGCTGATAAAGGGTAGCACCCTTGTCCGTCAGGAAAATGGTATTACGCTGATAACCCACCAAAAAGAAATCGCTCCGTTCAGTTGGATGAAGTTTGTAGTGATCTCTGAGAAAGACCTGAAGGAAAACGGTGAGGAAATACTGACGCATGAATACGCTCATATACGGAAGAGACATTCCATAGATTTACTTATAGCGGATATCTGCATCTTTTTCCAATGGTTCAATCCTGCTTCCTGGTTATTGAAACAGGAACTACAGAACATACACGAGTTCGAAGCGGACGAAAGCGTGATTGCACAAGGTATTGATGCAAAGAAATATCAGTTGTTATTAATAAAAAAAGCTGTTGGCACAAGGCTCTACTCTATGGCCAACAGCTTCAATCACAGTTCACTTAAAAAACGTATTACTATGATGTTAAAAAAGAAATCCAATCCGTGGGCACGACTCAAGTACCTGTATGTGCTTCCATTGGCAGTCATTGCCGTGGCAGCCTTTGCCCGCCCCGAAATCTCTAGTGAGTTAGATGAGATTTCAGCCGTCAAAGTTAATGATTTAACGGCAATTATGAAAACCGAAGAGGTTAAAAGTCCCGAAAAACATCCTGCAAAGGAAATAAAAGTGCAAGGGCAGGTATTAGAAAAAAGTACAAACGCTCCGGTTGTAGGTGCTAATGTGATTATCAAAGGTACCACTTCAGGTACGATCACTGATTTAGATGGAAATTTTGTTATTTCAATGCCTGTTGGGGCTACTTTGAGTGTTTCATATATAAATATGAAAACAAAGGAATTGACTATTACAGAGAAACTTATTGGAAAAATTAAATCTTTAAAAGTGTATTTGGAGGGAGAAATCACAAATAAGACACAGGAAGTGGTTGTAGTAGGTTATGGAGGTGGTGAAGAAGCTTCTGATGAAGTTCCGGTTTTTCAGGTTGTTGAAGAGATGCCTGAGTTTCCGGGTGGTATGGGAGAATGTTTGAAATTCTTGGGGAAGAATATCAAATATCCAGTGGAGGCTCAGAAAGCTGGAGTACAGGGAAAGGTTATTGTACAATTTGTAGTTGAGAAAGATGGTAATATAGCCAATCCCAAAGTTGTCAGGAGCATTGATCCGGATTTGGACGGTGAGGCCATCCGAGTCATTTCCATTATGCCGAAATGGAAACCGGGTATGCAGAAAGGCCAGCCTGTGCGTGTGAAATATACGGTTCCCGTCACTTTCAGACTAGACGGTAAAGATACAAAATCAAATGAAACACGTCATTTGGAGTTGAGGACAGACTCTGTTTTTCAAGAAAATCCATTGCGGATAGGTAAGGAAACTTTTTCGTTGAAAGATTGGAAGGAAAAACCATTGCTTATAGTTGATGGGATAGAAAAGCCTTATAGTCAAATGGAAAAAATGAATGCTTCGGATATTGAATCTATTTCGGTGTTGAAGGATGCGGCAGGTACTGCCATTTATGGAGCCAAGGCCAAGAATGGCGTGATATTGATTACTACAAAGAAACAATAAGAATAAAGATATGAAGAAATTTGTAACACTGCTACTATGTATGCTCCCCATTTCGTTGTTTGCCCAGGTGAATGATGGGATTCGTCAGGCAATGGATAATTATGATTATGAGACAGTAGTTATGCTGATTGAATCCGATTGTCAGGATTCTTTATTGCTTATTACCAAAGCTCAGGCGCTGAAAGCGATGAACCGTTATCCGGAAGCCATAGGGGTATTGAACTCTCTTATCTTGAAAGACAGCACAAACACAAAAGTTTTGATCGACCTTGCCGAGTGTTACAAATTGACGGGTAACTCCCGTCGGGCGGCCAACTGTTATCAGAAGGCAATGAATTTGCAACCGGAAAATAAATTTTTCCGGTTGCAGTTCATACGCTCTTTATTAGCCTCCGAAGATTATGAAGAAGCACGTACGGCTTGTCATGGCTGGTTGGAGCGCGATTCCTTGTCGGCCACCGGATACAAATATCTGGGACAGGCATACGAGGGATTGCAGGATGCCGCCAGTGCCTTTCTTAGTTATAACATAGCCTATCGGCGTGATTCGTTGGATGCCCAGACAGTGGCACGCATTGCCGGTATTTTTAATAACAATCAGCAGTTTAAAGATGCTGTTGATGTGACGGAAGTTTATCGTTTGTCCGATACCACCAATATAGATGTGAACCGCCAGAATGCGAAAGCTTATTGTATGCTGAAAGAGTACGGAACAGCGGTAAAACGCTATGAGTCATTAAAAGAACTGGGTGATCGTAGTTTTCTCACTCTTTACTATTTAGGTGTATCCCATTATGGGGATAACTGGTTTTATGGTGCATACGATAATCTGAAAGAAGCCTATCAAAAAAATCCGATGGATGTGAATGTGCTCTATTATCTGGCAAAAGCTTCGGCACGCACTTCCTGGAAAAAGGAGGGTGTGGAATATATGGAAGAAGCCTTCCGCATAGCGGTTCCTTCTGATAGTATGATGGTACGTCTTTATGACGGGTTGGTAGAATGTTACGATTATGCGGGGGATACAAAGAAAGAGGTGGAAGCCTTGGAGAAGTTATATATTTATACAAAGAAAAACTCCATTCTTTATAAAATAGCCTGTCTCTATGATTGGAAAGAAGATGAGAAGAATGCCATTCGCTATTATAAGAAATACATGGCTACTGTTCCCGAAGATCAGCGTTATGCCTTGGACGAAGACGGGAATCCGGTGGAAGACCGCATAACACTTTACCAGCAGGCATGGAAACGTATCAAAAAAATAAAGGAGGAAGGTTTCTTTAGAGGTGATATTCCGACAAAGTCATTTCCTGTAGAGAAAAAAGATACGTTGGCACTTCGTCATGCAAAATAACGGAAGTCATTTATATAAAAGTAAGAATATATGAAGAAAATTTTGGCTTTGGCACTCTTTGCAGTGGCTCTAGTATCATGCCGGCAAACTATGCAGACCGATGGCTTTAAACTATCCGGTCATTTGGAAGGGCTTCAGGTCGGAGATACTCTTTTTCTTAAAACTTTTTTATTGCCCGATTGGAAAGAAGACGGGACAGATACCATATTGGTGGAAAAGGAGGGAACTTTCTCGGCTTTTATTCCTATGGAACATACTACTTTTTATTTATTGATGCATCAGCCTAAAATGGGTGAACCGTTACGGAGTTGTATTCGCGGAGCTGAGATTATAGCTCGTGTAGGTGATGATATAAAACTGAAAGGGTCTTTGGATTACTTGGGTGCGGTTCGTCATTCGGGTGGTTTTTATGACAATTCGTTGGTGGCTAGGTACGATAGCCTGACTGCGTCTTCCAATACTGAAATGATTGATATCTTCAGTCAGATACTGAAATATCAGGATACAAAGCAAAATGATAGTGTGGCAAAATACGGGCAAATGTATAATGAATATCATCGTCCGCTAATACTGAAGACTGTTCGTGATAGTCTGGCATTGAAAGTGAACGATATGGAATATGCCGCTTTTATGTATGCATCCGCTTTTGTTTTTGATGCTACTTATAAGGATGTGAAAGAGCGTTTGGCACAATTTACTCCAGAGGTTCAAAATTCATATTTTGGACAAATACTTGACAAGCAATTGCTTGTATTGAAGAATATTGAAGTAGGCTTTGCGCCAGCGGAGTTTACAGTGACAGATAAAGATGACCGGAAGGTGTCTTTGTCTGATTATAAAGGCAAATATGTGTTGATTTATCATTGGGGATTATGTCCTGGTACTTTTTGGGTAAATCCTAAAATAATGGATCTCTATCAAAAATATCATGAAAAAGGTTTGGAGGTATTGGGATTTACCCGTGATGATTTATTGAAATCGTTGCAGGGAAGTTCTGAAGAGTTTAAGAAAGATGAACGGGTACAGGGATTGCTAAGCCATCCGTGGACTACAGTTTACACAGAGGAGGAGGGTAACGGCTTTATAGTGAAAGACCTTTATTTTTCAGGAGTTCCCATTCTTATGTTAATCTCTCCGGATGGTATTACTTTGGTCCGTGGATATACAAAGGCATACGAAGAAGTAAAGAATATTTTGGATAGGAACTTGGGAAATAAGTAAGTATGTTAAAAAAAAATACAATGAAAAACTTTGGTATTCTATTGCTTGCTATGGTGAGTTGCTGCCTTTTGCAGGCAAAAAACCGGGTGGTTAAACAGCCGCCTTTCATCGCTCGTAGTTCTTCTACTATTGAGATAGACAGAGTGGTGGTTTCGGATACGGCAACCGTATTGGATATAAAAGCCTTTTTCCGTCCTCATAATTGGATTCAGATAAGTAATGAAAGTTATTTGTTGGCTGATAATGGAGAGAAGTATCCGATTCGTTCCGGTAATGGAATCACTTTGGGTGAAAAATTTTGGATGCCCGATAGCGGCGAAGCTTCTTTTAGTCTTATTTTTCCGTTATTGCCCCCCACAGTGAAAGTGATTGATTTCATTGAAAGCGATTGTGAAGATTGTTTCAAGGTATGGGGAATCCATTTGGATGGAAAATTACCGGAATTAGATTTATCGGATGATGTGAAGAAACAGAAATTGAATTACGATGAACCGTTGCCTAAGGCTGAATTGAAAGATGGCAAATCAGTGATAACCGGTCGTTTGTTAGGCTATGAGAAGCACTATGCACTTCCGTTTTCTTGTAGGACTTGTGATTTGTTGACGGCTAAATTTGAGGATACTGAAATTAAGGTGAATGAAGACGGAACATTTCGGACAGAGATTGAACTTTGTACTCCGACTACGGTCAGTTTTTCTGTGGGACGTGATATTTATTTTGATGTATTTTTAGTTCCCGGTGGTGAATTGGATATGGCTGTCAACTTGCGTGAGTTGAGTCGTTCTGAAAGCAAATTGTTGAAAGGGAAGCGTGCTGGTGGAAAGAAAGTCTATTTTTCAGGTACCATGGCGGCTTTGAATGATGAAATGATAACCGATGATGAACATTTGATGGATGTATGGGGAATGGTTCATTGGAATATGAATGATTTATATAATATGACTGCCGGTCAGTATAAAGCTTATTGGTTGAAAAAATATGAAGAAACCAAATCTGCTATCTGTTCCGATAAGAAAAGAAGTCAGGCATACCGGAATCTTTTATTGGCTCAGAATGATTTGCTTTGTACTTTGACATTGACCCGTGTAAGCTCTAATTTAGCCTATGCTTATGTGCAGTGCAGTGGATTACCGGCTCGTGAAGCTTATCAAAAGTTTAAACAACCGGAATTGAGTGATGATTTCTATGACTATATCCGGCAGCTGAATATACTGAACTCGCCTGTCATGCTTTATACCAATGGTTATGCTGATTTGGTGAGAGGAATGGGCTATATGAGGGTGAAGATGGATGATAAGTTGAGTGATATATTTGCGTTTATTCTCTCTTCCGATAAAGTTTCTGTTGAAGATGCTGAGATAATACGTGAGTTCAAGGCTGATACAGATGCCGGAAAAACATCTGTCTATCGGGAAAAAATGGGAGAATTGCGAATAAAATACGATGATTTGTTTAAAGAATTCAGTTCTATGCAGCAAGACTATATCTTGAAAAAGATTATAGCCGGATATTTGGGTACAGAGCAAGGACTTTTTTTCGATCTGCAGAAAATGATGAAATATGCTCAGAAAATCAGTGACTTCACTCCATTGACTATACATGATTTTGAGGAGATACGGAAGATGAGTGATCCTTATTATCTCAGCAGACTGACAAGGATGAACAACCGTCTTTTGGAAACGATTGAAGCTAATAAGAAAAAGAAAGGTTATACTGTTAATGAATCCGGAGAAGTAAAAGATGAAGATTTATTTTATTCTATCACTTCTAAATTTAAGGGTAAGGTGATTTTGGTCGATTTTTGGGCGACTTGGTGCGGTCCTTGCAAAATGGCTATGAAACAGATGAAACCGATGAAGAAAGATCTTGAAGGTAAAGATATTGTATATGTTTTTATTGCCGGAGAGAACTCGCCCAAAGAAACGTGGGATAACATGATTCCGGATATTCATGGAGAGCATTACCGAGTAACGGCGGCTCAGTGGAATTACCTGAGCAAGCAGTTCAGCATACAGGGGGTTCCGACTTATATTATTGTCGATAAAGAAGGGGGTATTATTCAAAAATACACCGGTTTCCCGGGAGTGGATACCGTAAAAAAAGAATTAATAAAAGCATTAGAGAAATAAAGAACGTGTTCGTCTTGCAAGAATAAAGTGGAAAAGGATCTGTAAGCTGCTGTAAGCATTTACAGATTCTTTTTTTGGATTTATATTACTATCTTTGGCAAGACAAAACTAATATTGAATAATGAAAAACTGGGTCGTTAAGTTATTGGTATTACTTTTCATTCCTTCTTTAGCAGGAATCTTGTTCACTGTTGCTCTTGGTTTTAATCCGGGGGGCTGGTTACAAATTACGACGTATGCTTTCCCTCCGTTACTCACTCTCGCCGGAGGGGCTTTTATCATTGCTTCAAGATGGAAAATTCCTTTTCTTATATTGATGGCGGCTGCCAGTATGGCCTTTAATATTCCTTTACAGAACTGGCTTTTTCATTCGGCAGATGAAGTGGTGCGTTATCATGCTGTTACCGATTTATATAATGGGGGGAATAATGCTCTGTATTTTACTTTCGATACTCTGGAGGTGGATTATGCCCGAAGGAGCAGTGTGACTGTCACTCGTGAGGTGACACGAAGTATGGGCAGACACCGCTATCGTAAGGAACAGAAGCAATATCATTTCTTTGTAGCTCCTGCATTTACCGATTCATTGCCCCGTCATAAGTATGAGGAGCGGGAAGTTAAGGCATGGGTTATTCCGGTGAGGCATGAGAAAGGACAAGCCGTTGTATGTTATGAGCGTTGTATTTTTGATTTAGATGATTATCAAAGGGCCATTGATCGGTCCCGCTGTAAACTCCACCATCCTCAAGCTCCGATTATACGACCTTTGTATTCACAGTTCATTACCCGGCAGGAATGGAAAGGAATCTTTCTGAATGTTGCATGGATTGTACTTTCTGTACTGATGGTACTGGGGGTAATTTTGAATTATCAAGCAGACAGAAAGAAAGCATAATATCGGAACAGACTGTATGAAGGGTACTTTATGAATATTATGATTTTCATGCATGTGACCTGTCAATGTTATTAGTAAATTCTAGAATGATGTTTTCTTTATATAAAACTTTCCCCGGACATTTCATGACAGAAACATCCGGGGAGAGGCATTTCGCTTTTTATTTATTGCAGAGTTTTATTTTGCCTTTACATTCAGATTGGATAATTCTGTGTCCTTATGGATGGATGGCAGATTATTCTGTTTTACAACAACAGTATGAACTTTCCCTTTTGCCACTTGCGGCAAAGTGAATTTCTGTTTGTAGATAACCTGTTCCGCTGATGGGCGCAGCAGATAGCCTGTTTCTTTTTCAAAGCGGTTGTATATTCTTACCACAATTTGGTTACTGCCTTTTTGAAGTGGTAGCAGCACCTTTTCCTCACGGAACTTGCAGCGGTAAGGGTTGAGGTGTTTCATTACAGACTTGCCGTTCAGATAGATTTCGATACCGTTTCCAGCACCTACATCTACTAGAATATCTTGTGCTTTGGGCGATTCTACCTGCTGCATTAGGAAGTAACTTTCCAGAATATTGCTGGGGAACATGGCTTTTTCCTCATTCACTTCTTTCCATTGTCCTTTTCTTACCGGTGCTTTTTCCGGATCAGTATGGATGGTGGCAGGAGCATCGAACAATCCGCTGCCCGGCCCGCAGAAGTAACGCTGACCCCATACGGCCTTGGAAGATAGGTTTAGTGCCTGTGCCTTGCTTGCGTCAAGGGTTACTGTGTAAGGTGTTCCATCTACTTCAACCAGTAATTCCTTACCGTTCTCCTGCGGAGTATAGGTAAATTCCAATGCGTTGAGGTTGGATTTGTTGATGCTCCATTGATAGCTCACCGTACTGCGGTAGTTGCTGTAATAATCGAAACAGGAATAACTATAATTAGGAGTGCGCTGTGCAGCTATAGGTTGTGGTTTCACCGGTTGGTCGAACGTGGCGCAAATCACTTGGATATCTTTTCCATATGCGTCGGCGGGCAGTGTGAAGATCATCTCCTGTCCTTTCTGAATCGCTTTAATGTCTGCTTTTTGCAGTTTGCATCCCGGTATGTTCAAAGTGATTTTATCATCGGCAGGACGGTTGCCCGATAAGATGAGGTAGAGGTTATTGCCTTTGCGGGTAATGGTTCCCCATTCGAATTGCTCGCGGAAAGGAGAGGCTTCTGTACCATAAATGGCTTCACCGTTTTTCTTCAACCAGATACCGATTTCTTTCAGCACTTCTCTTTCAAAGGGTACTACGGAACCGTCGCCTTTGGGACCGATGTTCAGCAGGAAGTTTCCACCATGGGAAACTACATTGATCAGGCTGCGCAGTTTTTCCATCGCTTTGGTGTGAACGTCCCCCCTTTTTTGCCAGGAACGGTAGCTCCAGGTTTCATCGAACATGGAAGCTGCTGTTTGCCATGCGGTCTGCAAAGAGCCTTCGGGATATGTGTTGTCTGCCATGACACTGAAGTCATACTGATCGTTGCCCAACCGGCCGCTTACCATACAGTCTGGTTGCAATCTGTGCACTAGTTGATACAGTTCTTTGCTTTGTTCAGGAGTGTTGGAACCCATGTCAAACCAAAGTTCAGAAATGGGACCGTAGTTGGTCAACAGTTCGGTAACTTGTGCTTTGGTGAATTCATGGTGTTGTGGGGTGATGAAATCACAGTTATGGCTGGAGATGGGATAGGCTTGTGGAAAATGCCAGTCTATCAGTGAGAAATAGATGCCGAAGTTGATTCCGCCACGTTTGCAAGCTTCCGCCATCTCTTTTATAAAGTCGCGTTTGCCAGGGGTGGCATCGTATGAATTATAGTCGGTGGTGGCTGTACGGAACATACAGAAACCGTCGTGATGCTTGGTGGTAATGATGATGGAGCGCATACCGGCTTCTTTGGCCAGTGACACAATAGCGTCTGCATCGAACAGGGTGGGATTGAAACGCAGAGCGGTATCTCCATACCAATCACTGAAGATTCCCGCAAACGACTGGATTTGTTCACTGTATCCTCGGGTGACGGGGCTGCCTTCCCATACGCCTCCCAGTTCGGAATAAAGACCGAAGTGGATGAACATGGAATACTTGTTTTGATGCCATTTCTCAAATGCTTCTTTCGAGATTTGGGCGGTTGCACCCAGGCTGATGACGCAAGCCATGATGAAGGTTAGTAATTTTTTCATGATTGTAATTAGTGGTTAACTGAATGAATATATTGCATAATTTCTGTTTGCTGGTCGGGATGGAACCAAACGATGTCTTTGTCTCGTTTGAACCAGGTCATCTGTTTACGAGAGTAGATACGGGAATTTTGTTTGATTTTCCCGATAGCGAATTCCAATGTCCATTCTCCATCCAGATACTTGAATATTTCTTTGTATCCTACGGTATTGAGCGAGTTCAGATGCCGGAAAGGATATACCTGCCGGGCTTCTTCCAACAAGCCGTCCTGCATCATGATGTCCACGCGGCGGTTGATGCGGTCATACAATTCTTCGCGGTCGCGAGTTAGTCCTATCTTGATGATGCGGAAAGGGCGTTCCTTGTGAGTGCGGGTACGAAAAGAAGTATAAGTTTTTCCAGTCATGTAGCATATTTCCAATGCATGTATTACTCGTTTGGGATTTTTCAGATCCACTATTTTGTAATACTCGGGGTCCAGCAGCTTTAGTTCGGCGCAAAGAGTGTCCAGTCCTTTTTGTTCGTAACGGTGTAGCATCAGCTGGCGTGTTTCGTTGTCTACAGTGGGGATATCATCTATGCCTTTGCAGATGGCATCTATATACATCATGGAACCTCCGGTCAGTATTACAGTGTCATGGTTTTGGTACAGGATTTCCAGTTGTGCTAACACATCTGCTTCGTATTGTGCGGCGCTGTAATAATCTGTTAGTTGTAATGTTCCGACAAAGTAATGAGGAACACGCGCCAGTTGCTTGGGAGTAGGGGCGGCAGTTCCTATCTTCAGGTCTGCATATAATTGGCGTGAATCTGCCGAGACAATGGAAGTCCGGAAGTGTTCGGCAATGGAAAGGCTTAGTTCGGTCTTTCCTACACCGGTAGGGCCGATAAGGACGATAAGGGTGTCAGGCATGGTGTTTATAAAAAGAGAGGGGCAGACGTTTAACGTCCGCCCCCGTTAAGATTAATAGTTTTCTTGCTCATAAGGGTCCGGTGAGGAGGCACCGCCCATATCAAATCCTTCGGGATCAAAGTCTTCCATATCGAAGTCTTGATCACCATAAAAATTCTCGTCTATATCCAGATTTCCGCTATTGCTTTTTGCCATCATTTCGTCAAAGTCGACGGTTTGTTTAGGGGCTTCTCCAGCTTTGCGCGAACATACTGCTTTGTCAAGGTCTTTGCCGGTGATGATTTCCGATAGTTCAATGAAAAACACTCGTTCTGCCAGCGGGTCGAATACATACAGCAATTTTTGCTTTTCGTCTTCCACCAAATCACTCAAGCGGGTTTCTCTCATGATGTAGCTGTCTTCTTCCGAACTACTTCCCATATCTTCCAGTGTGATTTCTTGATCTTTCTCCCAGTCGTCATCACAAATGAAGAAAGAGGTCATCTGGTCATCTTTATATCCTGCCGCTTTCAATATCGCTTCGTGCAAATCAAAGAAAGTTGCTTCCGAGTCTATCTTTATTTCTCTTATAAAATCATCGACTTCGTCAGAGATTATTGTAAATCTGTAAATCATATATTTTACTGTATATACTATATAACTTTTTTTTCGTGCAGTAAAGTTATAAAAAACTTTGTTATCTGATGATACCTCTTTGAGAATTTTCTATGAAAGAAATAATATATTCTATTTCTTTGCTCATAGGTATTTCTTTGCGTACTTGTTCCAAGGCATCGGTAACGTTCATACCATTTTGATAAATAATGCGATAGGTGTTGTGTATATTCTCTATTAGTTCATTAGAGAATCCGCGGCGGCGGAGTCCTACGATATTGATTCCTGCGTAGGCGATGGGTTCGCGCCCCGCTATAATATAAGGAGGAATGTCCTTGCTGAAACGTGAACCGCCCTGTACCATTACATAACCGCCTACCCGGCAGAATTGGTGCATCAATACGGCACCGCTGATAATGGCGTTATCATCAATGATAATTTCACCTGCCATCTTGGTGGCATTGCCTATGATGCAACCGCTGCCTATGATGGCATCATGTGCTACGTGTACCCCTTCCATCAACAGGTTGTTACTGCCCACTATGGTTTTGCCTTTAGCCGCTGTACCACGATTGATGGTTACATTCTCGCGAATGGTGTTGTTATCACCTATTTCGGCAGTCGTTTCTTCACCGCGGAATTTCAAATCCTGGGGAATAGCGCCTATAACAGCTCCCGGAAAAATGGTGTTGCCGTTCCCTATGCGTGAGCCATACAGTATATTGGCGTTAGGCATGATTGTGTTGTTATCGCCGATAACTACATTCTTGTCGATAAACACAAAAGGACCGATTTCTACATTCTCACCAATTCTTGCCTCGGGATGTATATATGCTAATGGACTAATCATGTTGTTTTTTTAGTGGTTATTTATTTTTTACTATTTGTGCCATAAACTCGGCTTCGCAGACTACTTTCTCGCCTACAAACACATATCCTTTCATTGTGGAGATGCCCCGGCGGATAGGAGCCAACAATTCAACACGGAACAATAAAGTGTCTCCCGGCACTACTTTCTGACGGAACTTCACTCCGTCTATCTTCATGAAGTAGGTGGAGTACCTTTCGGGTTCATCCACTGAGTTCAAAACAAGCAGACCGCCGCATTGTGCCATGGCCTCTACTTGAAGTACACCAGGCATGACAGGTTCCTGCGGAAAATGTCCCTGGAAGAAAGGTTCGTTGGCTGTTACATTTTTCACACCGACAATGTGGTTCGCGCCGATGGCAACGACTTTGTCCACCAACTGGAACGGATAACGGTGCGGGAGCAGCTCGCGAATGCGGTTTACGTCCATGATGGGGGATTCATTGCAGTTATAGGATGGGGCCTGTATTTCGTGAAGTTTGATTTCTTTGCGTATTTGGCGGGCAAACTTGTTATTAATGGTGTGCCCAGGACGGGTGGCGATGATACGGCCTTTGATGGGCTTGCCTATCAGTGCCAAGTCACCGATGATATCCAGTAGCTTGTGACGTGCCGGTTCGTTGTCCCATACCAGAGGGATATGATTGATATAGCCCAGTTTGGTGGCGTCCATGTGGGGAACACCCATGACATCGGCCAGCTTGTCATAATTTTCTTGGCTCATCTCTTTTTCGTAAATTACGATGGCGTTGTCCAGATCGCCTCCCTTGATCAGTCCGGCACCCAGCAATGGTTCTATTTCGCGGACGAATACAAAGGTACGCGCGGAAGCTACCTCGGTGGGGAATTTAGCCATGTCTTCCAGTGTGGCGAACTGATTGGACAGTATTTTAGACTGATAAGAGATCAGTGCGTTCACACTGAAATTTTCGTCCGGAAGAACAATGATGGAAGATCCGGTTTCCTCGTCCCTAAATTCGATTTTTGATTTTATAATATAGTAATCCTTGACAGCATTCTGTTCTTCGATTCCTACACGCTGTATATTTTCTACATACGCTTTAGCACTGCCGTCCAGAATAGGGAATTCGGGACCGCTTACCTGAATCAGGCAGTTGTCTATACCAGCTGCATAAAGAGCTGCCAAAGCATGTTCTACTGTACTTACTTTTATTCCGTTTTTCATCAGCACAGTGCCGCGGGTGGTATCACCTACATTTTCTGCTACGGCATCAATTATTGGTTGTCCTTCAAGATCAATTCGTTGGATTTTATACCCGTGGTTGTCCGGTGCAGGATTGAATGTCACCGTCAAGTTTACTCCGGTGTGAAGGCCTTTTCCATTTAAAGAAAAACTGCCTCTTAATGTCTTCTGTTTCAACATGGGGTTTATTTATTTAGTTGTTTTTTTAATTCTTCTATCTCTTTCTGCATGGCGTTCAGTGTGGCGTACATTTCGGGTAGTTTTTTGTATACGGCCGATGATTTCATGAAATTCTTGGCGTCGATGGCCGGAGTGCCTAGAATTTGCTCGTTGGATTTCACGTTGCCGGGAACGCCTGCTTGTGCGCCGATACCTACCTTGTCACCTATCTTAATATGTCCGGCTAGTCCTACTTGTCCGCCAAACATACACCATTCACCTACTCTGGTAGAACCTGCAATACCCACCTGTGATGCCATGACAGTGTGGCTTCCTACTTCCACATTGTGTGCTATCTGGATCAGGTTGTCCAGTTTCACCCCTTTATGTACAATGGTGGCACCCATGGTGGCACGATCTACGCAAGTATTAGCACCAATCTCCACATTATCTTCTATGATGGCAATGCCTATTTGTGGAATTTTTTCGTACCCTTCGGGAGAAGGTGCGAATCCGAATCCATCAGCACCGATTACGCAGCCTGCATGCAGGGTACAGTTGTTTCCTACCAAGCAGTCGTGATAGATAGTGGCATGTGGATAAAGTGTACAATTATTACCTACTTTGGCATGACTTCCTACAGTAGCGTGCGGATGGAGGGAAGTGTTGTCCCCAATCTCAGCACCATCGCCTACGCAGGCAAACGGAGCGATATATACATCCTTCCCCAACTTCGCAGTGGGGGCAACGTATGCCAGCGGATCTATACCGGTCTTTTTAGGTTTGCTCATTTCATAGAGCGTCAGTAATTTAGCCAGGCTTTCGTAGGCGTTGTCTACCTTGATTAAGGTAGCTTTTACTTCTTGCTCGGGAACGAAATCTTTGTTTACCAACACAATGGTAGACTGAGTATCGTAAATGTAATGAGTATACTTAGGATTTGAAAGAAAAGAAATCGCTCCCGGCACGCCTTCCTCTATTTTAGCAAAAGTATGCACAGTTGCGTTTTCATCGCCAACAATAATTCCCTGGATGTATTCCGCAATTTGTTTAGCTGAGAACTCCATAATACTGTCTAATTCTTTATGTTCTAAATGTTTCAGTTTTGTTACTTGCGTGTTACATGTTAGTGTAAACACATCATTAATTATGCAAATTACGCATTTTTTTTTTATATATCCGTACAATTCGCTAATTATTTAATGTCCGTCGTTTTCGGAACGCAGGTAACATATATAATATTTCTTGACTTTTCGGGAGAGGAGAGAGATGTTGAGCATATCTGAAGCCTTGGCTATATCACAGGTGCTGCCATCTTTATAGATGATTTCAATACTGTCATCCTCCTTTTTATACATATTGTTTTCTATACTGGATATAGATAGGAAGTATTTTGCTTCTTTTTTGTTGATATTCAGTTGTTTACTTATCCTCGAAAGAATTTCTTCTTTTCGCGTTTTTGTGATAGAAGAGGAGGTCACCTCTACTTTGAATAGTCTCCTGTTAATCATTCCACGGCTCAGAGTGGACAATACCACATCGCTGTGATTGCTCCAAACTTTCAGTGCGGTCCATATATCATTATCATCTAATTGAATAAAATTTTCAAGACAATCCGGGCTGTTATAAAATTCTTTTTTATCAATAGAGTGGTATAAAAAGAATCTTAAAGCGGGTGAGGCGAACAGCTCCACGCCACGTAAAGCTAATTCCTTTGCTCGTGTCAGAGTGTTGATCAGCATTTTTTCACTGGCAACGGATGTCTTGTGCAGATATACCTGCCAGTACATCAGGCGGCGGGACATCAGGAAATTTTCGATGGAGTAAATACCTTTAGACTCTACTACCAGGTGATCGTCTTTTACATCAAGCATTTTGATGATGCGGGCGGACCCGATATTGCCTTCGGATACACCGGTATAGAAACTGTCACGCCGCAAATAGTCCAAACGATCCATATCCAATTGGCCGCTGACCAGTTGGTGCAGGAATTTCTTGGGATATTCATCTTTGAATATCTGTATGGCAAGATTGAGTTGACCTTTCATGTCCTTGTTTATTCGTTCCATCAGCATCAAGGAGATTTCTTCATGTGAAACACCTCCTACCAATGTGTTTTCCAGCACATGGGAGAAGGGACCGTGTCCGATGTCGTGTAACAGGATGGCAGCTTGTACGGCTTCCGCTTCGCTGTCAAAGATGAAGTTACCTTTGGCGGTAAGGTGTTTGATAGTTTCACTCATTAAGTGGAAAGCACCTAATGAGTGTTGGAAACGGGTATGTTGTGCTCCCGGATATACAGCAGAGGACAGGCCCAGTTGCTTGATGCGGGTAAGACGTTGCAGCAATGGGTGACATACAATGTCATATAGTAACCCCTTCGGGATGTTGATAAACCCGAAGACGGGGTCATTTATAATTTTTCGGTCACTCATGGGGAATGATTATTCAGTGTGCTGATATGCTAATAAACCAATGTACTACGCTATGTATCTACCTGGTAATTTGCATATTAGCACATTGTTTTATTGGCACATTATTTTCTCCATCTGTGCCTGGACTTTCTGAGCTTCTTGTCCTGCTACAGTCGCAAAATTCTCAGTTTTATCCGCATAGATAATGGCACGGCTTGAATTAACAATAAGTCCACAGGTACTATTCATGCCATATTTGCAGACTTCCTCTAGAGAACCTCCTTGTGCACCGATTCCAGGTACAAGCAGGAAGTGGTTGGGGACAATTTTACGGATGTCTTCGAAAGCACGTCCTTGTGTGGCGCCTACTACATACATCATGTTTTCATCGTTGGCCCATTCTTGTGATTTGCGCAATACTTTTTCGAAAAGGCGTTCGCCGTTGGTGTCTTCGGTCAGCTGGAAGTCGTGGGAACCCTTGTTGCTGGTAAGTGCTAGCAGGATTACCCATTTGCCTTCGTAACTCAGGAAGGGAGTCACGCTGTCTTCACCCATGTAAGGAGCTACGGTGACTGAGTCAATGTCCAGCTCTTCAAAGAATGTGCGGGCATACATAGCCGAAGTGTTTCCAATATCGCCACGTTTTGCATCGGCAATGATGAATTGGTCGGGATAGTTTTCCTTGATGTAGGATACAGTCTTTTCGAAAGCGATCCATCCTTTTACGCCCATGCTTTCATAAAAGGCCAGATTGGGTTTATAGGCGATGCAATAAGGGGCAGTAGCGTCAATGATAGCTTTATTGAAGGCGAAAATCGGGTCTTCTTCTTTTAACAGATGTTCGGGAATTTTCTTTATGTCGGTATCTAGCCCTACACAGAGGAATGATTTTTTCTTTTGGATATTTTCAAATAATTGTTGCTTGTTCATTATTATATTTACAGTTTATGGTTTACGATATTTTAATTATAATTCGCTCTCTTTCAAACGTTCTGCATTCTCGGCTACAGTCAAATGGTCGATACAGTCTTGAATGTCTCCATCCATAAAGGCGGCCAAATTGTAAATGGTATAGTTGATGCGGTGGTCGGTGATACGTCCTTGTGGATAATTGTAGGTACGTATTTTTGCCGATCTGTCTCCGGTAGATACCATCGTTTTGCGTTTGCTGGCAATGTCGTCAATGTACTTTTGGTGTTCTTTATCATATATAAAGGTACGCAGGCGAGAAAGGGCTCGTTCTTTATTCTTCGGCTGGTCACGGGTTTCGGTACATTCTATCAGGATTTCCTCTACTATCCCGGTGTTGGGATTCTTCCAGTTGTAGCGCAGGCGTACTCCGGATTCCACCTTATTTACGTTCTGTCCGCCGGCACCACCGCTTCGGAAAGTGTCCCACTTGATTTCCCCTTCGTTGATTTCCACATCAAAAGGCTCTGCTTCGGGTAAAACGGCGACTGATGCGGCTGAAGTATGTACACGTCCTTGGGTTTCGGTGGCTGGTACACGTTGTACACGATGTACGCCCGATTCATATTTCAAAGTGCCATATACTTTATCTCCGGTTACGGAGCAGATAATTTCCTTAAAACCTCCTGCTGCTCCTTCATTGGCGCTGGATACTTCCAGTTTCCAACCTTTTGTCTCGCAGTATTTGGAGTACATACGGAACAGGTCACCTGCAAAAATGGCGGCTTCATCACCTCCCGTACCACCGCGTATTTCCAGAATAGCATTTCGGTCATCTTGCGGATCCGCAGGAACGAGTAGTAGTTTGATTTCCTCTTCCAGTTCTGGAATGCGGACTTCGCAGAGATTTGCCTCTTCGCGTGCCATTTCTTTCATCTCCGGGTCGGATTCGTTAGTCATGATTTGTTTGGCCTCTTCCAGTCCATTCAGGCATTGTATATATTCTCTACGGGCTTTCATGATGTCATTCAAGTCCTTGTATTCCTTGGTGAGCTTGACATAACGTTTTTGGTCAGCTATGACATTAGGGTCTGTAATGAGGGTGGAAACTTCCTCAAAGCGAGCCACTAACCCGTCTAATTTCTCAAGTAATGTATTATTGTTTTCTGCCATTCTTTTCTAAACATTTATTTGCGACATACCAAGTGAGTAATATCCACCCAAGTATGGCAAGTACTTTTCTTACTATATATAGTATGTCATGCCAAGTTGTTTCATGACCCCATGCGGTAGAGATGAAATACAACTCGCGTATTGTATCAATTGTAACTAATGAGCATATTATTGCTCCCATGCCATAAAAAAATCTTTTTTTTAATGTAGCATGCTTGGAAGCGTTATTATAATATTGCTTGTCAGTATTTGAATTCTCCAAACTCACTTTTGATAATTAGTTCCTTCTTGTCACTTTCTTCTATACGTCCCACAATCTTCGCGTCAATATTGAATGACTTGCTGATGGCGATCACCTCTTCGGCATGTTCGGGTGAGAGGTAAACTTCCAGGCGGTGGCCCATATTAAATACTTTGTACATTTCTTCCCAATCGGTGCCGCTTTGTTCCTTGATGGTTTTGAACAGAGGGGGGACAGGGAACAGGTTGTCCTTTACTACACGGCAATTGTTTCCTATAAAGTGCAGGACTTTGGTTTGAGCACCGCCTGAGCAGTGAACCATTCCGTGAATTTCAGGTCGGAGCGCATCCAGTAATTTCTTCACTACCGGAGCATAGGTACGGGTAGGTGAGAGTACCAGCTTTCCTGCATCCAGCGGACTTCCTTCTACAGTATCGGTCAGCTTCAAATTGCCACTGTATACTAGTTCTTCAGGTACTGCCTTGTCATAGCTTTCGGGATATTTCTCAGCCAAGTATTTTGCGAACACGTCGTGGCGGGCGCTGGTGAGTCCATTGCTGCCCATGCCTCCGTTGTATTCTTTTTCATAAGTAGCCTGTCCGTAAGATGCCAGACCTATGATGACGTCACCCGGGCGAATATTGGCATTGTTAATGACATCGGTACGTTTCATGCGGCATGTTACGGTAGAATCTACGATGATGGTACGAACCAAGTCACCTACATCAGCAGTCTCGCCTCCAGTAGCGTATACGCCTACACCCATTTCGCGAAGTTCGGCCAACAGTTCATCCGTTCCGTTGATGATAGCGGAAATTACTTCACCCGGAACGAGTAGCTTATTACGGCCGATAGTTGATGAAACCAGAATATTATCTACTGCACCTACACACAACAAGTCATCGATGTTCATAATCAGTGCATCTTGTGCAATGCCTTTCCATACGCTTAAATCGCCGGTTTCTTTCCAATACAAATAAGCCAGTGATGATTTGGTGCCTGCACCATCAGCGTGCATAATGTTGCAATATTCAGGATCTCCGCCTAGAATATCGGGGATGATTTTACAAAAAGCTTGTGGAAAAATACCTTTGTCAATGTTCTTAATGGCGTTGTGCACATCTTCCTTGGATGCTGACACACCGCGCTGCATGTATCGTTGATTGCTCATGAGTTATATATTTTATTCAATTGAATGTGCAAAAATAGTTATTATTTTGCTTATAGCCTTGAGTTTTATGAAAATAAAAGAGGAGAAGAGATTTATTCTGTTTCCATATTATTGCCGTTCCTGTTTTAGATTTATTGCTATACTCTTATTTTTTAGACGAGTAAATTTAATATGTATATCGAACAGGCATTAATATCATACACTATTTATATGTTACAATGCCTTGTCAATATAGCGTTATAAAGAAAGACGCATAGTACAAACCATCCCCCATCCATATCAAAGATCTTAAAGACTATAAAAGAAAACACAGCCTAATTTAACGTGAAATATAAAATTTCCCCGTCACTTCATCGTCTTCATTACCAGTATGTTCCGGTGTGAAAATATCTATAAAGGCCCCGAAACGGTAGGTAATCGCGGTCAATGTACAACATTGCGATCATCGCACCCATAGCGGCAAAATTCCAACAGATGTACCTTGCCGGCAGTATGTTACCATGAAAACAGCTTTATGGCTTTATTGCTTCACCTGTGTGAAGCGGCGGTTTCACACAGGTGACAACGGCTCTTCACCCGAATGACAGGGCCTGTTCACCTGAGTGATGGTACAGATGGTGCACTCTTCTTGCACGGATACTGCCGTAAATATATCAAGATTATGTATCCAATATGACAATTGGCATCTGACGAGCTGGCTTCCGCAAGGAAAAACGAAAAAAACACTTTGTGGGGATACAGAAAATTACGTCACCATATATCGCTGTATATCAGTATAATGCGGTGACGGGACAAAAAACATTGCAGTGCGGAAACGAAAAATAACAGTATGTAAAGTTTTATCAGATTATAACTTAACAACAAAGATGGATATTCCCGGCAGACAAACTTTTTGAGAGCCGGGCATCTGCTACGACATAATGTGTCATACCAAAGAAACAGTTTGCATTTTTTATTTTACGATTGTTCCGACAAAGGTTTGTGCTCCTGCATTATTCAAGATATATACTGTATAGAATCCGCCAGGTAATGAGGCTATGGACATTTGGGGTGCATAAACAAAATATTTTATTTCTTCACCGGTAGCAGTAAATATTTTCACTGTTTTTGCTTCTTTTATTTCAGGCAGGGTGAGAATATCTCCGTCATTTAGTAAAGGCATGTCTGTTTCTGAAATTGCATTCAGTTCCAAGGGAGCGCTTTCGTTTCCGAAACGGTCGGCAGCAGTTACGGCAAAATAACGTTTTTGTCGCCAAGGTGAAATAGGGGTATATTCGTATTCCGTATGGGTGAGATAGGTTTCCAGTAAGTTTCCGGCATCTGTGATATCTACTGGATAGGTATCTGAGGCATAAAGATGATAGGTGACAAGACCTCCGTTGTTATCTGTGGAAATCTGCCAGCTCATGTGCATTTTTCCGTCCGGCAACAGTTGCAGGGAAGGCATGGCCGGAGTGGATGGGGGGATGCTGTCCATCCAGGTCATTGGGGGAATCAATGCCGGAGTGGTATAGAAATTCTCTTGGAGTTCGTCCCAAATGCCTTTGGTGTTGTTTAATAGAAAACGATTGCGGAAATAGGCTTGTCCGTTTAGTTTTATCTGACGGGTGAAATAAAGTTGGCGGACTATTTCGTCCAACGGCCAATTTTGTTCGTTGGGAGAGAGGAAATAAATGCCCAAACCAGGTATTATCCAGCGGTTACCACAATTCTCTTTCCAATCCAATGCAAAAGGATAGAAATTATTTCCCTGAAAATACATCATCGGGAACAATGCATCATGAATACCTTCTTTTAGCCATTTCTGAGCATCTTGGTAAACTACATGATAAGCGTTCCATCCACGGGAGGGGTATCGGTTGGTATCTCGGTATTTGCCAATAGGGGAACTGCTGACTTTCACCCAGGGTTTGATAGTCTTGATGTCGGTATAGAGCCTATGCACAATATCTGTGATATTATCACGCCGCCATTGTTTCAACTCCTTACCTTTACCGTATTTCCGGTAGGTGTCCTTGTCAGGAAAGTTATCGGCTTGCTCGGGGTAGCGGATGTAATCGAAATGAATGCCGTCTATATCATAACGGGAAGTTATTTCTTTTACTATGCATGACAGATATTCTTTGGTTCCCGGATTTCCCGGGTCCAAGTACCAGTTACCTTTATAAAGTTTGCAAATTGTCCGGTTTTTCCGTACTACGGAGCTACGTCCTTGCAATTGTACTTGACGGGTATTTCCGGCAGGAATCGTAACAATCCATGCATGTAGTTCCATGCCTCGTTTGTGGCATTCTCCGATGGCGAAAGCCAAAGGGTCATATCCGGGATTCCCTCCTGTGCTACCTGTCAGTGATTCGGCGAAAGTTTCTATGGCGGAAGGATAAATCATATCTCCGCGCAGACGGGTTTGCAACAATACCGTATTGAAATTGGCGGCTTTCAGACGATCCAGTATATCACATAATTCTTTTTGCTGACGCCGGATGCCTGATGCGTTTATTGCCTTGTTACGAGGCCAGTCCATTCCTCCAAGCGTAGTGAGCCAGGTGGCACGGATTTCATATTTAGGTTGTGAGAAAACTGATAAGAAACTCACTATGACTAGTAATAAAGTTATAAAGAATGTTCGCATTTACTTTAATTTTAGGGCAAAGATACGAAGTAATCAATTAATTCGTTACTTTTGCCCCAACAAAACAAAAAATAGAATATGATAACCTTTATTATTGCATTATTGGTTCTTGTAGGCGGATACTTTTTGTATGGAAGTTATGTGGAACGTGTGTTCGGTCCTGACAAGATTAGGAAGACACCTGCCCTGACCATGGCGGATGGTGTTGACTTTATTCCACTTCCTACTTGGAAGATTTTTATGATTCAATTTTTGAATATAGCCGGCTTAGGACCTATTTTCGGTGCTATAATGGGAGCGAAGTTTGGTACGGCGTCTTATTTGTGGATTGTTTTAGGTACCATTTTTGCCGGGGCGGTACACGATTATTTGTCCGGAATGCTTTCCATTCGGCATGAGGGCGAGAGTTTGCCGGAAATTATCGGTCGTTATTTAGGGCTTCCCACAAAGCAGTTAATGCGTGGTTTTACGGTTGTGCTGATGATATTAGTCGGAGCGGTTTTTGTGGCAGGACCAGCCGGATTGCTTGCCAAACTTACTCCGGAGTATATGGATGTTACTTTTTGGATTATTGTTGTGTTTTTCTATTATATGTTGGCTACATTGTTGCCGGTAGATAAGATTATAGGAAAAATATATCCATTGTTTGCCATTGCTTTATTGTTTATGGCAGTGGGGATTTTGGTGATGTTGTTATGGAATCATCCGGCATTGCCCGAAATTACGGACGGGCTGCATAATACCCATCCTGCCGGATTACCAATTTTTCCTATAATGTTTGTTTCTATTGCTTGTGGGGCCATCAGTGGCTTTCATGCCACACAATCTCCACTGATGGCACGTTGTATGAAGAATGAGAAGTATGGTCGTCCTATTTTTTATGGAGCGATGGTGACCGAAGGGATAGTGGCATTGATTTGGGCTGCTGCCGCTACTTATTTTTTTCATCAAAATGGTATGGAGGAGAGTAATGCTTCGATTATTGTGGACAGCATAACCAAGGAATGGTTGGGTACGATAGGAGGTTTATTGGCTGTACTGGGGGTAATTGCCGCTCCTATTACCAGTGGAGATACCGCTTTGCGTTCAGCTCGTTTGATTGTTGCCGATTTTATGCATTTGGAACAAAAAAGTATAGCGAAACGTTTATTGATTTGTATTCCTATTTTTGCGGTAACTATCGGTATATTATTGTACAGTCAGCGTGATGCGGCGGGATTTGATATGATATGGCGTTATTTTGCCTGGTGTAATCAGGCTTTGTCTGTGTTTACTTTGTGGGCGGTCACTGTTTTTCTAGTACGTGCGAAAAAGAATTATTATATCACCTTGTTTCCTGCCCTGTTTATGACGGCTGTATGTTCTACTTATATTTGCATAGCCCCCGAAGGATTAGCGTTTTCGGATTATGTATCTTATATAATTGGTAGTCTTTGTACGTTGGTAGCCGCTATAGGGTTTGCAAGTTGGTATAGGAAACAAAACAGCATAGTTTATGAAAAAATATAGAAAATCGATTTGGTTGCCTGTAGCTTTATTGGTTTATACTACGGCGATGGCCGTTTATTTTATTCCGCGCAATACGGAAATAAGTGATACGGAAAAGTATCTCACAGTAGGTTTATCCTATATGATTATAGCGTTGTTATGGATTGTCCTTCGTAAGAAAGAAAAGGCGGAGGAAAGACGTGAACGTGATTTGGAAAACAAAAAATAACTATTAAACGACAACATTATGAAGAAAATTTTAGTCAGCTTGATGCTGTTGGTAATGACTGCACTGAGTGCACATGCTCAATTTGAGAAGGATGTATGGTATGTGAATGCTTCATTGACAGGGCTTGACCTATCTCATAGCAAGAATGAAGGAACAAATTTTGGTTTTGCTTTAACCGGCGGCGCATTTGTAGCCGATAATGTGGCTGTGTTGCTGAATTTTAAAGGCAATTATGTAGAACATGGAATGGATGAAACCAGTATTGGTGCACAGGGACGTTATTATTTTTCCAGTTGCGGTATTTATGGAGGACTAGGAATGGCGTATAAACACCTTTCTTGTGTAGGATTTAAAAAGAATCTGGTTTGTTTGACACCGGAAGTCGGATATGCTTTTTTCTTGGGTAGAAATGTGACTATTGAACCGTCTGTATATTATGACTTGAGTTTTAGTGATACTTCAGAATTTAGTAAATTAGGATTCAAGATAGGATTCGGGGTTTATTTCTGATTGATTTAATTCCACCACAGATTACGCAGATTATTGAATGGGAGAATTCATTGAAATTCAATCTATGTAAATCTGTATAATCTGTGGTGAAAAACTTTTTATGTAAGATTAATGCGCATAGAGATGCGTGAACGGAATTTCTTTACCATCACTACCTGTTACTTTTAATTTCAGTTGTCCTCCGTTTTGGTCGAAATAACGTAATTCCATTGGATGATATCCTTTTGCCAATGCTTTTTGCCCCACTATTTCTTTAGGCCCGTGAGGTCCGTCATTGTCTACTATCTGTTCACTGTCTATAGTTAATGTACTACCATCATCGGATAGGAGTGCAAAAGTGTAGATATCGTCTTGAGGAGCATTGAAATATCCTTTGATAATCAGTCCGATATTTCCTTTTACTTTTTTAGGAATCATAACATCTTCCACTGGATAAGTACCATTGACCGGAGCTTTTTCTATTTCACTGCATTTATTTCCTTTAAATTCGTGCCATGTAGCTTTCAAACCCGGATTGGAAGGAGCGGCAGTTACAGAGGGAGTATATTCACTTTTGATGAAACGGGTCTTGACTATGTCACCTTTCTTTCCATTAGGGCGGAAGGTGCAGAAAGTAAAGTCTGTGGTTTCAGTCACTTTGATGGGACCTTCATATATGGGAGATTGTAAAGTAGGAGTACTGCCATCAGTGGTATAGTGAATTTCCGCAGTGGGGTCAAGGCAAGTTACATTGATGGCTCCTTCACCGATAAAGGCGTTGACGGCATTAAAGCCTTCCAAATCGGGTATACGGTAATTGATACCCATGATATTGAGACGTTCAAACTGATCAGACAGGCGTTGTTGGAAGGCACTCCAATCTTTTTGCTCCGGTTTGCTCCAACCTAGTTCGGCAATAGCCAGCAAACGTGGAATAGCCATATATTGCATACGTGCGTTGGAAGGAATCCATTCGCACCAAATATTTCCCTGCACTCCTAAAATCAGCGACTGCTGCTCGGAGGTCAGGTTGTCTGTCGTATCCAGATTATAAATACTTGCCATAGAGTTCTTATCTTCTGCATAATCCAAATAAAATTGTCCGTTAGGAGTGAAAATGACAGGGTTGCCTTGTGCTGTTGTCTTGGTTGCTGCATCTTTTACCCAGCTGCGCCACCACATTACGGTAGCTGTTTTAGACAATCCGCCTTCAATGATTTCATCCCAGCCTATCATTTCTTTGCCTTTCTCGTTAAAGAATCTCTCCATGTCATGAATGAACCATGATTGCAGTTCTTCTTCAGTTTTCAGATTATTGTCATGCATACGTTTCTGACAGTCCGGACATTTTTTCCAATTAGTTTTTTCTACTTCGTCACCTCCTATATGTACATACTTATAGGGGAAAAGGGCTATCAGTTCTGTATAAATATTCTTGCAGAATTCCAATGCGGAGTCTTTCCCCGGACAAACAGGTGAGGAGAAGACGCTTCCCCAACCGGTTTCGTTAAAACAGGAAACACCTTCATAGTTACTTACAGCTGCCAGCATGTGTCCCGGCATATCAATTTCGGGAATAATATCTATGCCTCGTATTTTGGCGTATGCTATGACATCCTTGATATCTTCCTGAGTGTAGTAGCCTCCATATAAGGTGTCACCTTCTACGATGCGTATCTTGTCTTCAGGAATTGCCATATCCGGGTTGTTATTAGTCTTTGACTGACGTATGCATTCGCGATCATGAGAATTGAATTTGCGCCATGCTCCTTTTTCCGTCAGTAAAGGATATTTCTTGATTTCAATACGCCATCCTTGGTCGTCGGTAAGATGCCAGTGGAATTTATTCATCTTGTAAAGGGCCATGACATCCAGTAATTCTTTCACCTCACCTATTGTGTAGAAATGGCGGGATACGTCCAGCATAATGCCTCTCCATTCAAAGCGGGGGGCATCTTGAATGTTAACGGCCGGTATGGCCCAGTCTGTACCTTTAACAATTTCCTTAGATTCTATTTGCGGGGGAAACAGCTGTCTGAGTGATTCGATACCTGCAATGACACCTCCGTAAGAGTTACCTGTAATGTTGACCTTATCGCTCTCGGCTGTCAGGGTATAAGCTCCTTCTTTTCCTTGAACATCACCCAAGGCAAGGGTGATGGTTCCTTCGCCTTCTTTGACTTTAAGGTCGTAGCCTGTGGCTCTGGAAAGCATATCGGCCAAATACTCGGCTGCGGGAATTAGTTCGGCGTCAATAACACCGATGGAGGTATTACTTTTCAATACAAAAGCACCGTTTGTTTCCTCCAGATGGTTGGTTATGGGTACAATGGATACCTCTTTTGTTACAGGGGGAGTACCGGTACATGCTCCCAACATCAATGTGCCTGCTAACATACAGGCGGTCATTAACTGTTTATGTGTACATTTGGTCATAGGATAATAAATTAGGTTATTGGACAAAGATAACAGAAATATTGGGAAAAACGATATTATTTGGCGGGATATTGGAAAGTAACCAGTACTCCTTTATGGTCTGTAGGCCATACGCCCAATGGTTCTATAAACTTGTCTTTAGATGTTTCCTGAACACGCTGTGCACGGACTATAGAATTTTTCGGACCGAAAATGGCGGCGTCTTTCACTTTCAACCCCTTTTCGGGATAATACCAAATGTAATCTATACGGTCGCGTTCATCTGCTTTGGGAGCCCAGGTTATTTTGTCGGCGGGCTTTGCCGGATTATCCGAAGGATAAGTGAAGCCGGGATAGTTTAATACATCTGGATAGAATTCTCGATAGGCGTCTTTCAATCCGGCTTCGTCTAACAGGACAGGAACTGTCCAGGGGATTACAAAGCCATGATGGTCATACAGGTCTTTGGTCTCTTCAGTCCAATCTTGATGTGAAGGTTCATTAAAATCTCCTCCTAAAATGATGGTGTAGCCGGCTGCACGATCTTTTTTTGCCTGTTCAATGAATAGTCTGATGGCGTCATCGCGTTGTGAGGCTACATTTCTCTTTAATACTTCTTCTACGGTAGTGGGGATAGGGATTTCTTCCCAAGTAGAACCATCATATCCGCGTACATTATAATAGGCGTCATCCAAATAATCAAGATGAGCGGTGTAGACTGCTATTTTCTGTCCGTTCATATCGGCTGTAAGGCGATAGATACTGCCGTGGTCATTCTTTTCGGGGAAAACGGTTAATGAATCAGTGATGGGGTATCGGCTTAACAGACCTGTATCATAGGTATAGAAGGAATAATAGGTTTCTCCTTTTTCCTTTAATGATTGCACTAGGCGGGCAGTGAAATTGGTGTTTTCGTAATTACGTACTTCGCTCAATGTGACGAAGTCCGGACGAAGACGGGCTATTTCATTCACAATAGCGTCGTAACCACCGGGAATTACAGTTCCTTCTTGCCAAATGTTCCATTGAAGAACGGTGAATTCTTTCTCTTTTTGTGAACATCCCAATAGGAAAGGGAACAGCAAGAGTAGTAAAAAAAGTTTTTTCATATTCTGTTGATTTATAAGGTTATTAATTCAATTCTAAATTTACTCATATTTTCGTTTAGATTTAGATTGACAATGCGGAAAACATTAAAACAGATTTTTAGTAAAATGATTCTGCAATCATACCACAAAATGCTAAATTTACAGAACGGAATAAATCACTTTTAAATTCCCATTTATCATCTAGTGGTATATTGCGTATAATCATATTTAATAATTTGTGTCAGTTTGGACAATCAGCGGTGAATAAAAAATCAATCAGGAGAATCCATCGCCAGTTTTTCCTTCAAAAACTGTCCCGTATAAGATGCCGCACATGCTGCAACTTCTTCCGGAGTGCCCGCAACTACCAGATTTCCTCCCATATTTCCTCCTTCGGGCCCTAGGTCAATCACATGGTCGGCACATTTTATCACATCCATATTATGCTCGATAATGATAATGGTATGTCCGCGGCTGATTAAGGCTTCAAATGCTTCCAGCAGTTTCTTGATATCATGAAAATGCAGACCTGTGGTTGGTTCATCGAATACAAAAATAGTGGGTTGTGCTTTCTCTATGCTCAGAAAATAGGCTAGTTTTACGCGTTGATTCTCGCCACCGGAAAGAGTGGAGGAGGCTTGTCCCAACTTTATATATCCCAATCCCACTTCTTGTAATGGGGTTAGTTTTTTCACTATCTTTTTTTGATTGTATTCGGTGAAGAATTCGATAGCTTGATTCACTGTCATTTCCAGAATATCATAGATGTTCTTATCTTGAAATTTTACTTCCAGTGTGTCGCTCTTGAAACGTTTTCCATGACAAGATTCACATTCTAATACCAAATCTGCCATAAATTGCATTTCAACGGTTACCGTACCGTCACCTTTACATTCCTCACAACGACCGCCTTCGGTATTGAATGAGAAATATCCGGCAGTATATCCCATTTGTTTGGCAAGAGGCTGTTCGGCAAAGAGTTTGCGTATTTCGTCGTATGCTTTTACATAGGTCACCGGATTGCTGCGTGATGATTTTCCGATAGGATTCTGGTCTACAAATTCAATATCTTTCACTAGCTGTACATCCCCTTCCAAAGAGATGAACTCACCCGGCCGTTCGCTAGCTTCACTATATTCGCGTTTCAATGCCTTGTAAAAGACATCACGTACCAACGTACTCTTTCCCGAACCGCTGACCCCCGTAACTACCGTCATTACATTCAGTGGAAATTTTACGTCAATGCCTTTAAGGTTGTTTTCACGTGCACCTTTTATTTCTATATAATTGTTCCACGGACGATGGCATCGGGGGATCTCTATGTTTTCTTCTCCCAACAAATAGCGTACCGTATAACTATTACTGTTTCTTTGAAGATCGTTCATGCTGCCTTGATATACTATCTGTCCTCCTAAACGTCCTGCTTGAGGACCGATATCAATGATATAATCGGCAGCACGGATTATTTCTTCATCATGTTCTACCACTACTACGGTGTTTCCCAGTTCCTGTAACTGACGAAGTACTTTTATCAGCCGGTCAGTGTCACGGCTGTGTAATCCGATACTGGGTTCGTCTAGAATATAGAGTGAGCCTACCAAGCTGCTGCCTAATGAGGTGGCCAGATTGATGCGCTGACTTTCGCCGCCGGAGAGTGAGTTGCTGAGACGGTTCAGTGTAAGATATCCCAAACCTACATCCATGAGGAAGTTGATGCGGTTGGTAATTTCCGTTAAGATCCGTTTGGCGATGGCTGTATCATGTGCATCTAGTTCTAGAGTGCGGAAGAATTCTTTTAAGTCATGAATAGGTAAGTCAACTAGTTGAGAAATGGATTTTCCACCTACTTTTACATAACCGGCTTCTTTTTTCAAGCGTGTTCCATGGCAGACAGGACAAATAGTTTTTCCCCGGTATCGTGCCAGCATCACACGATATTGTATTTTATATTGATTTTCTTCCAGCATTCTGAAGAAAGAATCTATACAGGCCTTATTTCTAGGGCCATGCCATAAATAATCTTTTTGTTCCTGTGTCAGTTCATAATAAGGGGCAAAGATGGGAAAATCGTGGGCGGGAGCTTCATGAATGAATTCTTGTAACCATTCCCCCATCTTTTCTCCGCGCCAGCAGAGGACAGCTCCGTCATATACACTCAGAGCACGGTTTGGAATCACCAGATGTTCATCTATACCTATCACTTTACCGAAGCCTTCGCATTCGGGACAAGCTCCGAGAGGGGAATTGAATGAAAACATTTGGTCATTCGGTTCTTCGAATTTAATTCCGTCGGCTTCGAATTTAGTGCTGAAAGAGAATAGCTGCGTACTTCCGTCAGCAGAGTAGAAGCGGAGGAGGCAATTTCCGTCTCCCTCGTACATGGCTGTTTCGGCAGAATCGGTGAGGCGGCTGATACTGTCTTTGCTATCATCGGCTGTCATGCGATCTACCAGCAGATAGATGTTTTGTCTTTTATCTTCGGCAGCTGTTTGTTGCAGAAAATCTTCTATACGAACTATTTCACGGTTAACCTCTACACGGGTGAATCCTTGTTTAAAGTCCATTTCTAGCTGTTGACGCAGTGTACGGCCTTCACGGGGCATCATAGGAGTGAGAACCGTGTATTTTGTTCCTTTAGGAAAGGAGAGCATACAGCTTACAATATCTTCAATACTATGCTTTTTCACCAGTTGCCCGCTAATGGGAGAATAAGTCTTCCCCACGCGTGCATAGAGTAGTCGCAGATACTCATATATTTCGGTGGAAGTCCCCACGGTGGAACGTGGATTGCGGCTGTTCACTTTTTGCTCTATGGCGATAGCGGGTGGTATACCTTTAATGAAATCACACTCAGGTTTGCTTATACGGCCCAGAAATTGGCGGGCGTATGATGACAGGCTTTCTACATAGCGTCGCTGACCTTCAGCGTATAATGTATCAAAAGCCAATGATGATTTTCCGGAACCGGATAGGCCCGTGATAACGACCAGCTTATTGCGTGGTATGTTGACATCGATGTTTTTGAGGTTGTTTACCTTTGCTCCTTTTATGGATATATAGTTACTTTCTGACATTCTTTATTGAATTTGGTTTAATATGCAAAGATAATTATAAGTTTTCTTATCTTTGCAAGCGTATTAAACAAGAATAACAAAATGAGAGCAAAAACTATTCTTCTTTTATTGATAGCACTACTTTTTACTTCTGTTGTCAGTGCTCAGACACGTTATCCTAAACGTGAGTTCCGCGGTGCATGGATTCAGTGTGTGAATGGACAGTTCCAAGGGATGCCGGCAGAGAAGATGCAGCAGCTATTAATAAATCAACTAAACAGTCTGCAAGGCGCAGGCATTAATGCGATAATTTTTCAGGTACGTGCAGAAGCCGATGCCTTGTATAAATCTTCTTATGAGCCGTGGAGCCGCTTTCTTACGGGAGTGCAGGGTAGAGTGCCTTCACCTTATTGGGACCCGATGCAGTTCATGATTGATGAATGCCATAAGCGTGGAATGGAGTTCCATGCCTGGATTAACCCTTACCGTGCCAAGACAAAGGGAACTACTGCCTTATCACCCATTCATCCGTATAATAAGAATCCGGAACGTTTCGTGAATTATGCTGGTCAGCTTTATTTTGATCCGGCTTTGCCCGAAAACCGAAAATATATTTGTAAGATTGTGCGCGATATTGTTACTCGTTATGATGTGGATGCCATTCATATGGATGATTATTTTTATCCTTATCCCAACCCGGGCGAGGATTTTCCTGATCATGTCAGTTTTGCGCAATATGGTCGCGGATACAGTAATAAAGCCGATTGGCGCCGTGACAACGTGAATGTGCTGATAAAGGAAATCCATGAGACAGTGCGCGAGTGTAAGCCGTGGGTGAAGTTCGGTGTTTCTCCTTTTGGTATCTATCGTAACAAGAAAAATGATCCGAATGGAAGTGATACACGTGGTCTTCAGAATTATGATGATTTATATGCAGATGTGCTGATGTGGATTAATAATGGTTGGGTAGATTATAATATCCCTCAGATTTATTGGGAAATAGGTCATCCTGCTGCCGATTATGACAACTTGATACATTGGTGGGCAAAACATGCCGCTTCGCGTCCGTTATTTATCGGTCAGGATGTGATGCGTACGGTGAACAAGGCGGATGCCCGTAATCCATTACAAAACCAGATGCCTGCCAAAATGAAGTTGCAACGGTCGCTTCCTACCGTGCAGGGAAGTTGTCAATGGTATGCTGCAGCAGTGGTGGATAACGCCGGTAATTACCGCACTATGTTGGAGAAGGAGTATCATCGTTATCCGGCTTTGATTCCTGAATCTCCTTTTATGGACGATAAGGCTCCAGGTAAAGTAAAGAAGGTAAAGATGGTATGGACGTATGAAGGTCCAGTACTCTTCTGGACAGCTCCGAAGGCAAAGGACGAGATGGACAAAGCTGTACAGTATGTGGTTTATCGCTTTGATAAAAAAGAAAAAGTCAATTTGGATGATGCTTCCCATATTGTAGCCATTACCCGTGATCATTTTTATCCATTACCTTATAACGATGGAAAAACGAAGTACCAGTATGTGGTGACAGCGTTGGATCGTTTGCACAATGAGTCGAAAGGTACTAAAAAGAAAGTGAAACTGTAAGAAGCGGGAGTGTTTCTTTTAGATTTTATTTCTACTGCCACTGCCTGGGTATTTATTCATGTAATATCGATGAATAAAGAATTCTAGGGTAGTGGCAGTTGATTTGTATGCTGCCATATCTTCCGAGTACGATATTGTTTATGTTGAGATCAATGAAAAAAGGTTATAACATCTGCATCCATCTTATGGCTTTCTCTAATCAGTGATAACAAGTATCTGCAATAAATATATCAAGTAGTGATATAAATTCTATTGATCTCTTGAATTTATTTTCGTCATATATAAAGTCCCGTTGGCAAAATTGATTTTTTTCAGATTGTGTTATGAAACTTAAGAAGCTTTACCAACGGGAAATGTATTTATAATTTCACATTGACTTGTTTCCCTTTATAGGAAATAGATTGGTCAAAGGTGGGGCTATCCTCATCTCCACATCCTTTCCCCGGTTCAACAAGTATGATGTTGAATTTGCGGTTTTTCAGCATACCTTTGTAGTTGCCTTTTCGCTCGTTAATAGTCAGTGTGCGCTCTTTGTCATCCCATTTCATCAGGATGGTTGTGTAAGCACCTTTTTCATAATTATAATTATCAAATTCATCTTCATAAAGGGTAAATTCCGCATCAGCACCCGGATAGATGCGAATCGTCAGATTATCCCACTTCTTTTCTGTAGAGTATTGCACTGCTGGTCCCCAAGGAAGGATAGATCCCGCACGTACATAAATAGGCATAATATCAATGGGTACTTCCCGTTGGATCGTTTGCCCGCCTTCCAAAGTTTGCCCGGTCCAAAAGTCTGTCCAGTTTGCTCCTTTAGGTAAATATACCTCTGTATTTCCAATCTTTTTTAAATCTTTTAAGTAACCGTTCTGATTTTTGTCTTGCCATGTATAAAGCGAGTCTGTAACGGGACGTACTAGGAAATTATGTCCGAACATATATTCGGTATCCATATCAAGTACTTTGGGATCTTTCGGGAAATCCATCATTAATGGGCGGATAAAGCTGCCTGCTTTGCTGGTTACCTCCCAGGAAGTGCTATAAAGATAAGGTAGCAGACGATAACGCAGGTGAGTATATTTTTCTAACGCATTATAGGCCCAGTCGCCTTTTTGGCCGAATTGGTATATTTCGACTGCTACCGGACTAGAATTGTGTGAGCGCATAATGGGTTGAAACACTCCCCATTGATACCAGCGGACATGTAACTCGTGATAAGCTATGTTGTTTACATTATTATTGTATTTCCAGGCAAAGAATCCTCCCAAATCTGTATTCCAATAGGGAATGCCGCATAATGAGTAATTCAATCCGGCTGCTAATTGTTTGCGCATGACTTCCCAGGTAGAAACTACATCTCCGCTCCACGAATGAGAAGCATAGCGTTGCTGTCCTAGGAAAGAAGAACGAGTGAGTAGGAATACTCGTTTGTCCGAAGTAGTAGCTCGTTGATGTTCATATACTCCTTTATTGGACATTAACGGGAAAGCATTATGTACTCTGCGGAAAGTTCCCAAATAGGTGAGAGTATTAAAATCCTGGTCCTTCAGATTCATGTGATCGGGTTCAGTAGAGTCCAGCCACCAACCGTCCATGCCCAGATCGAATATGTTCTTTTTCATCTCTGACCAATAGAGATCACGTGCAACAGGATTATAAGGGTCGTATGGCCTGACTCCGGCATTGTTGGGCCAAGTATCAAATTGAAGAAGTGCTTTCAGACTGTCCATTTTTTGATACATTTCAGTCCAAGGGCCGAAAGAAGCCCATACGGAGATCATGATATGTGCATTTTGTTTGTGCACATAGTCAATCATTTCTTTGGGAGTTTTGATTCTTGGAGTACCGTAACGTGCGCTTTTATCTTCTCCGTTTGGAAGATATTTCATATATTCTTTATCGCCCATTTTGTTGATGTAACGGGGATTTTGGAACTTCATGGCATTCCAGTTAGAGTCGCATCCCCAATATTGCCAATCCTGTATAATGCCATCCAGAGGGACTTTCAGTTTACGGTACTTATCTACAACTTCGCATAATTCATCCGGGCTTTTATAACGTTCGCGACATTGCCAGAATCCTAGTGCCCAAAGCGGATAGAGAGGAGCCTGTCCAGTCAGTTCGCGTACATTGGCTATTACTTTATCTGCATTGCCGCCGTAAATGAAATAATAATCTGCACAATCACCTACTTCCGAGTCAAAAGACATTTCTTGTGGATTGTCTACAAAAGTGGTGGGGGAGTAATTGTCCCAATAAAGGGCATATCCTTTTATTGAATGAATAAACGGAATGCAAATGCTCATGTTTTGGTTACGGAGAAATAGTTTCTGATTCCGTTGGTTCACTTTTCCTGTTTGTTGCTGTCCTAGTCCGTAAATCACTTCATCTTTGTCCAGTAAGAAAGCTTGACGAACATTATATGATGGAACGCCGGCGTCATCGAAGGGGGTGAATTGGGTACCATAATCTTTATCAGTCAGTAATAATTTTCCTTCTTTGTCGGAAAAACGGATACCTCCGGTTTCAGGATTTACTTCTACTTGTATAACATTGCTGCTGAGTGTTACATTTTTCCCTTTCTCACCGAAAGTTACAGAGGTGGTTTCCGGTGTTTTGATAATGACCAGACTTTCTTTTTTATAAGGTTTCTTAATGGGGGTTTTATAAATACGGACAATGGTGGGAGAGTAAAATTCTACTTTGACATCTATTTCTTGTGTAGTATACGTTATTCCTTGTGTGGTGTGTTGTACACTCTGTGCGATGCCATTTGTTGCAATGATAGTTGTTCCAATTAGGGTTAGAGTCATTTTTTTAATAAAATTCATATTCATAGTATTTTAGTGTTTTGTACTGTTACAAAGGTAAGGCGAAAAGCTTTAAATAGGCAACAATGAGGTTGAATCCAATAATAATCAGGTTGATTTCTTTGTTTTTCTGGCGTATTCGGAGGGGCGGCATCCATACATTTCTTGGAAGCACTTACTTAGATAGCTGGAACTGCTGAAGCCTGTGCGTTCTGCTATTTCTGCAATACTGAGTTCGTTTTCAGTAAGTAGTTGCGCAGCTCGTTGTAAACGGATGTTACGGATGAAAAGGCTGGGAGACTGATCTAATAAATTTACTAGTTTGCGATAAAGTCCTGTTCTTTCCATGCAAAGGTCTCGACTTAGCTGTTCTACTGAATAACCGATGACATGCATATTCTTTTCTACCTGTTCTATAGCCCGTGCTAAAAAAGCGGATTCGGTATTGGTTGTTTTAGGATGATCCGGTTGCTTGTCGTTTTCAAAGCAAGTGGAGGTTGCTGTGCCGTTCTTTTCCAGACGTGCTTTTTGTTCGGCTTCGTAATTGTTGCATTGCTCTATCAGGTTGCGGATGCGGAGTAGTAGAATTTCCTCTTTATGCCGACGCTCTATTTTTTTTCGGGTCCAACATATGTAAAGACGGATACTTCCTACTGTAATAAATAGTAAAATGAGCAGGTAAATAGTATAAGCGGTGGTTGTTTTCCACCAAGGGGCATGGATGGTGAGTTTTATAACGGTTATTTTTTCATTCCACTGGAGAGGGGTATCGGATGCCATAACTTTGAATGTGTATTCTCCGGGAGGTAAATTAGTATAGGACGCTTGAAGCATACCATTACCTGCTGTGGTATTGCCTGGTTTGCTGGTGAAAACATTCATCCAGTTTTTATCAATACCTTCTAATTGATAACGATAATAGGTGCGTTCACTATTGATATAGTTCAAAGCAGAGAATTCGAAAGTGAGGAAATTCTGATTGTAGCCCAGTTCTATTTCTTTTGTATAAGGGCTGGCTTGGGGAAGTTTTATCTTTTTGCCGTATAGCCGCAAACAAGTGAACACTGGGGAATAGGGGAGTTCCGGAGTGATTGATTCATTATCAGGATTGAAGATATTGAATCCGTCTATGCCACCGAAGTAAAGTGTACCGTCCGATGCTTTGAAAACAGCCTTTGTTAGATATTCCCCTTCTAATGCGCCATCCTGTTGATTGAAATTGGTGAAGTATGGTTCTTTATTTTTCTGATTGATGTGGATACGTGAGATTCCATTGCTTGTAGTTACCCAGATATCATTGTGATCATCTTCAATAATGCCTTGTACAAAGTTATTACTTAATCCATTTTCACGATAAAAAATGCGTGGGGTTTGCTCGTCCGGTATAAAAAGTTCCAGACCATCTGCTGTCCCTGCCCAAGTCCAGCCTCGTGTGTCAGTACATAGGGCCGTATATGTTTTTCCCTTGAAAAAGGCAGTTTCTGTTCCTCTGTTGAATTTCTTTTTTACTTCGGCAGGGATAGATGAATTATGTTCGGAGATAAGGGTGCGTGTTCCATCTTTTTCAGTGGACAAGCGGTAAATATGAGTATGTTCTTTCAGATAGATCATTCCTTTATTGTCTTCGGCAAAACTTTCTACTGCAATATCTTTTTCAGGAGCAACTGGAAAATTGTTACGGTTTATTTGGGTAAGTTTATGCATGGACGGATGGTAATATAGTAATCCTCGGTTGAGAGTTCCAATCCATAATCCTCCTTGTCGGTCTTGGAATATAGTGCTGATTTCTGTTGAGAGTCGTTGTCCGTTTTTAGTTTCCAAAATAGGAATATATTGCAGTTTTTCCTTAGTAAGATCCAGTATCCAAAAACCATGTACACAGGTTATATACGCTTTTTGATTGTCGGGGGTGATGATTAAAGTATTAAGTGCATAGTTTTCTTCAAGTATCTTTTTCCATGTCCGTTGGCATGTGTTGAAACAGAACAAACCACCTTTATATCCGTTGCGTAATTGGTAAAAGCTGTTTGGAGCTTTGACAACCAAGGAGGTTCGGGCAAAATATTGTTGCTCGGTTTCCGCATAGGCAGCAGCACTGTATAGTCGTTTTCTGCTTGTCATGTCATAACAATCTACTTCTCCCGTATTATAGAACAGGTAAAGTGAATCATTCTCCGTATTTAGATCTTGTAGTTGGCGGGCATCATTGGGGGATAAAGTTATATGGATTCCGGTTTGTAATTCTTGTAATTTATGGTCTGTCAGTATCCAAATGTGTCCTGCACAGTCGGCAAAAAGATTTTCTATCGGTTCCGGTATATTTTTATTTTGGAAATAAGATTCTAAATCTCGGATATATTCCTCTTTGTAGAGATTGATTCCCATTAGTTTGTGATAGTCTTTCACCCAAAGTAGGGAGTCTCCACTTTGATAAATGCGGTAGAACCCGTCATATTGTTTTAAAGGATATACATTTTTATCCGTCCGATGCAGATAACTGAAATGTATACCATCATATAAATTGATGTTGCCATTAGTAGTAAACACCATTCTTCCGTCAGGTAGTTGTAGGATATATCTTATCTGGTTGTCGCTTAATCCGTGTGAAGTATTGATGGAAGTAAACAGGAAATCATTGGCATATAGTGGCAATATTATACTGATATATAAACAGATCAGTAGGCTTATTTGTTTTTTTTGATGATTTCCCATAATCTTCCTATTTTTAGTAAAGCAGGAATCCTGCCACTCCGCAAAGTATAATCATTAATATAGGATTAATTTTGTATTTCCGTGTACCTATAAAGGTTACTAGAAAAATAATTATACTGATGATAAATTGATACAAATCTATTTGATAGCTACTGAAGTTTTCAGCATTCATCAAGACGAGTGCAGCCGCTGCCAGCAGACCTACCACTGCCGGACGTAACCCTTTGAATACGGCTTCTACAACCGGATGCTTTTGGTATTTCAAGAAGAACCGGCTGATGATTACCATTAATATGAATGATGGAAAAACTACAGCAAAAGTAGCTATACAAGAACCGAATATGGCCCAGTTTTCATTGTAGCCTGCATTCAATACTGCAGTATATCCCACATAAGTAGCAGAGTTGATACCAATGGGGCCTGGTGTCATCTGGCTGATAGCGATGATATCTGTAAATTCGCTGGCACTGACCCAATTATATCTTGTTACTACTTCTCCTTGTATCATGGACAACATGGCATAGCCTCCTCCGAAACCGAAGAGACCTATTTTACAGAATGTATAGAATAAATATAGAAAAATCATTTGGATGAATATTTATGTTTGTACTTGCCATATATAAACCCCCCCACGCCCGCTATTATGATAATGTAGACAGGGGATACGTCCAATACCCAGATAAGTAATGCGGATACTATTGGTATCCAGATAGTGTAACGGTTTATCTTGGCCGATTTTGCCATGGAGAAAGTTGGAGCTGCAATAAGGGCTACTACTGCCGGACGGATTCCCTTGAATATATTCTCTACAATTTGGTATTGTTTGAACTGTTGAAAGAATAAGGCAATTGCCAACATAATAAAGAAAGAGGGGAGTATTGTGCCTAAAGCCATTGCCAATGCTCCACGGAAATTACGCAATTTATATCCGATAAATATGGCAATATTTACAGCAAATATTCCAGGTACAGACTGAGCGAGGGCTAATAAATCAATAAAATCCTCTTTGTCAATCCATTTTCGTTTGTCCACTATTTCATCTTGAATTAGGGGAACCATGGCATATCCTCCGCCAATGGTAAATAGTCCTATCTTTAAGAAGATAAGAAATGATTGTAAATAGAAATTCATTTTTTTAATTTTGTTTCATATAAGTGCTTGGTGGAACTCTGTAGTATTTCTTAAATGTATCCGTAAAATATTTGGGATCACTGAATCCCATCATATCCGAAACTTCGGATACAGTATAACGTTTGCTTTTTAATAAAATGCTAGCCTCGTTCATACGTACTTTACGTATAAAATCACTGGGCGAATCATTGGTTAAAGCCTTTATTTTATTGTATAAACTACTCCGGCTCATATTCATTGCATCACATAGGTTTTCTACGTTCATTTCTTTGTTTATACTACTTTTTATGATGTTGGTGGCTTTTAAAAGAAATTCTTGTTCCAAACTGATCGTCGGATCATCTGAAACCTCGTCTGCATTGAATTTGAATTGTGAGAAACGCTTTTTCATGATTTCCCTGTTCGCCAGAACATTGGCTATATTTGCTTTCAGTACTTCCATGTCAAATGGTTTGACTATATATTTATCGGCTTTGGTCTGTAAACCCTTGATGATACTTTCTTTATCGTTCAATGCGGTCAGCAATATGATAGGTATATGACTGGTTTCAATATTATTTTTCAATATATTGCACATTTTGTCTCCATTCATGATAGGCATCATTACATCCGACAATATCAGATCCGGTTGTCGTTCCTTGATAAAATCCAGTGCTTCTTGCCCATTTCCTACATCAGAAACATTATAGTCTTCCGATAGCGTATGCAACAGGAAAGTACGCAATTCCATATTATCTTCCACTATCAGAATGGAAACGGCATGTGTTTTGGCTGGCTTGTTTTTGATCTCTTTCACCAGTTCTTCCGGATTGCCTTCGATAACAGGCAGAGGATCAATTACATCAGCTTTTTTGAATATACGGTAGTTGTATTTCCGGCTTTTGATAGGGAATGCCAGTTTGAAGGTAGTTCCTACATTTTCTATACTGCTCATTGATATTTTGCCGGCATGGCTTTTGATCAGTTTGTAGGTAAGCAGCATACCGATGCCGCTTCCTGTGATTTGCAGATTGATGGCATTATTTCCTCTGAAGAGGCTTTTGAACATTTTCTTTTGTTCATTGGCAGGGATTCCGATTCCTGTATCTGTAATAGTGATGAACCAATGACTTTTATTTTTCTGAGTTTGTACAGTGACATTGCCCCCTTGACAGGTATATTTCAAGGCATTTGTCATCAGGTTACGGATGATGGAATCCATCTTATTTCTGTCCAGCCATACTTCCTGGCTTTCAAAATTAGTTTCAAATATTATATTTATCTGTCTTTTGCGAGCATATAAATTGAACTGTTCCAAATAGTTTTTGATATAATTGTTCAATTCGTATCGGGATACATATACAGTGGAGGTATATAGTTCCTCTTTTTCAAAATTAATCAGATTACTGGCTAACTCAGACAGGTTGTCCGTATTTTGTATAGCTAGGTTGATATTGATTCTTCCCTGTTCGGATAGGTTTTCGTTTTTAAGGATCTCTCCCAAAGGAGCTTTTATCAAAGTCAGCGGTGTACGTATATCATGTGCCGTGTTGATAAAGAACCGGATTTTTTCTTTTGAATTGTTTCTGTCTTTCCTAAGCCACAAATAACGCAAAACAATTACTCCGACCAGTATAAAAATGATCAGATAAAGAATTCCTGCCCAAAAAGTAGCCCACCAAGGTGGGGTTATGGTAATGAAAAGTGAACGTTCTTCTAACAAATGGTGGTCATCCATCAGGATGGCTCTCACTCTTAATTTATATTTACCGGGACTGATGTTAGTGTAACGTATGCGGTTATCATTCGTGAGTGAAGTCCATTCATCATAAAATCCTTCCAGTTTCCAAGAATAGACTATGTTGGAGGGATTATCATAATTAATGGAAGACACATCCAGTGAAAAAATATTCTGGTCGTAATTCAGTATGATGTGCCGGGTATCATCAATTTCTTCTTTTAAGGGGGAACCTTTTTCACCAGGCATTACTTTCTGGTAGAGCAGTCGGAAATTGTCAAATACCATTTTGGATTTAAATTGATGAGGCAGCGTGACAGTATCTGCCAGTTCAATGGCTCCGTCTCCACATCCGAAGATAAATTTTTTATCGCGTGTATGTACTCCGGCAGCTTGGTTAAAGCTGGTAGACATCAAGCCTTGTTCTTTTGTCCAGTTAGAGAATATTTTTTCTTTTGTTTTGAAACGGGTCAACCCTTTTTCTGTACTAATGATTAAATCGTCTTCCAGAGCAGGCAGTATGCAATGAATATTATTAGATATCAGAGCTGAATTATTGATATGGTAATTAGTTACTTTTTCTGTATAATTATTGTAAATCCACATACCGGAACCATGTGTACCAATAAAAGTGATGTTCTTTTTACTTTGATAAATAGTATTTATACAGCCTAGCTCGGAGTCTAGATTCACCGCTTTGAGCTCTTGATTGACCTTATTGAACTGATACAATCCATTGATAGTTCCTATCCATAAATTATGGGCGTCCTTATTGGTGATATAGGTGATAGGGAAGTCCATATTGTAACAATGCATTTCCTTTGTATCCAGATCGTAACTTTTCAAGTTGTAATATCCTCCGGCCCAAATCAGATTATCCCAATCCTTATAAATACAACGAATATATTTATCCGGTTTTACGGTGTCATCATTCAATGTTTGGGGAATAAAATATTGTGTGGTCATGTTTTTCTTATCTATTTTGTACATTCCCGACATATATCCACCTACTAAAATAACTCCCGGTCGGGATTCACATATAGAGATAAATACATGATTCTGATTAGGCGTGTCATGCTGATAAGTTGATAATAAATTCGTCCATTGTTTGGTAGAAGGACTGTAGCAACATACGCCATTATTGGTTGCATACCAAATGTCTCCTTCAGAATCTTCCAATATATAATTCACTTGATTATCTATCAGTGAGTTAGGGTTGTCATAAGAGTGCTGTATCCATTGATATCCGGGATATTTCTCGGAATATACAGTGATGCCTATAGGATAGACTGCCATCCATAATTTTTGATCATCATCAATATAGATATCATTAATGATATTACCGTTCATTTTGTTGGAATGGTTGTGGTCGGCATTTAGAAAATTTGTCAATTCGTAAGTGCCCAAGTTTAATTTATATACGCCTGCGCCGTTAGTTGCTATTAACACCTCGTTTTCATTTTCTTTACTTGCTATGATAGAGTTGACATTAATGTCTTGTAGTCCGTTGTGTACATCAATCAGTTGGCGGCTATGGATATTGTATAGATAAATACCATCCAATAAGGTACCTATTACTAACATTTGGGTTTCCGGATGAAAATAGATGTAGTTTACTATATGGAAATTATCCAGTTCCGGATGCTTGATTACTTCTAATCGCCCATGATTCAGTCTTGCACAGTAAATCTTGTGGCTGGAGGCTAGAAAATATTGATTGTTCGTAGATTTCGCAATATATGTGATTTCTTCCTTGATAGGACTTTCCAGTTGAATAAGTTCATGGGTATCTATGTCGAAAAGATATTGTTTGTTTTTGGTGCAAAGCAATATATTATTGTCTTTGGAGTCAAGAAATGAAGCGGTGAGTGGCAGCCCGCTGTTGCTTTTGTCCTTACTGGCAAAATCGCAAACTAGTTCAAATTTGTCTTGTAGAGAATTGTATTTGAATAGATGACCGGTTTTTCCTATCTCCCAAACCACTCCTGCCGTATCTATCTGCAAAGTGTTCAAGTTGGGAAAAAAGTTCAGTAGTTTTCCATTGGCTGTTAAGCTATAGTGTGTGTATTGTTTTCCGTTATACCTGTCTATTCCTTCGTGAGTGAGAAACCACATATAGCCTTTTTTATCTTTTCGTATAGATAGAACTCTACGGCTGCTCAAACCATTCTGAGTATCCAGATACTGGTATAGTTGAGCAACGGCAGGTGTTACCAAAATAACAAAAAGGCATATAAGTAAAAGAATTCTTCTCATATTATTAGGAGGCAAAATCCTTACAAAGTTCGTAATTTCCCTTAACATATCAAAATCTGTTATATACAAAAAAAGCGGTAATCAGTCCGACTCACCGCTTTTTTAGTAAATATAACAAATCGTTTTTATTTTTTGTTCATTTCAACCCATTTTCTAGCATTGACAAATGCTTCCATCCATGGAGTAATCTGATCGTTCTTTATTCTATCAGCCGGATAATAAGCATTTTGCCATGGGAAACAAGAGCGTTCCAAATGAGGCATCATGGCCAAATGGCGGCCGTCAGGACTGGCCAGACCGGCTACGCTGTAATCCGAACCGTTTGGATTGCCAGGATACTCATCGTATGAGTATTTCAATACAACATTGTATTGATCTTCATCATCTGGCAATGAGAATTTACCTTCTCCATGGGCTACCCAGATACCAAGCTTACTTCCGCTTAACGAACCGAACATGACGCTTCTATTCATAGGAACGGTAACACCTACAAACTTGGATTCGAATTTATGTGAATCATTGTGCAGCATTTTCGCTTTTTGGGTGAAGTCGGGGTTAATCAGGTTTAATTCTATCATCAGCTGGCAGCCGTTACATACGCCCAATGACAATGTATCTTTGCGTGCATAGAAGTTATCCAATGCAGCTTTGGCTTTGGGATTGAACAAGAAAGCTCCGGCCCATCCTTTAGCAGAGCCTAAAACGTCCGAATTAGAGAACCCACCGCAAAATACGATGAAATTGATGTCCTCCAATGTTTCACGTCCGCTAACCAAATCAGTCATTGTTACATCTTTCACATCAAATCCTGCCAAATAGAGCATATAGGCCATTTCGCGTTCGCCATTGGTTCCTTTTTCACGGATAATAGCCGCTTTGATACCTGTCGGAGTACGACGGTCGGGGTTAAGGCCGAATTGTGAAAGTTTGCCGGTGAATGATTTGTCGAATACAAATTCCAAAGGTTGTTTCTTGTAGTTCTCGAAACGTTTTTTGGCACAGCCGTTCATGCTCTGCTTGCAGTCTAGCAAGTAAGAGGTAGAATACCATACATCGCGCAGATAGTCTATGCCGAACTGGTAAGTTGCATCTCCCTTTTCTACCAGGATATGCCGTTCTTCAGTCGGTTTACCTAATTTTACGTAGCCTATGCCTGCGTCTTCCAAGATCTTTTTTACTTCTTCTTTGTGCTTATTTTTTACCTGGATAACAATACCCGGATTTTCGGCGAACAATATCTTGATGATGTCATCCTCCTTAATCTTGTTCAGGCTGATTTCCATACCACCTTCCATATTCGAGAAGCACATTTCAAGCAGTGTGGTAATAAGACCACCGGCAGAAATATCGTGACCGGCCATAATCAGACCTTTATTTACTAATTCTTGTACTGCCAGGAATGCGTCACGAAAATATTCAGGATTTTGTACAGTCGGTACATCGTCACCTATTTTATTCAATGATTGTGCAAAAGCAGAACCTCCCAGACGTAACTTGTCAAAACTGAAATCAATATGGTAGATAGTGCTCTTTTCATCATTTACCAATACAGGAGAAACCACTTTCTTCACATCCGAGACTTCGCCACCGGCTGAAACGATGACAGTTCCCGGACTAATGATCTTCTCACCGTTAGGATATTTCTGGGTCATAGATAAAGAATCTTTTCCGGTCGGTACATTGATTTGCAATGAGCAGCAGAAATCGGAAAGGGCTTTTACGGCAGTGTACAGGCGGGCGTCTTCACCTTCCTGTGCGCGACATGGCCACATCCAGTTGGCAGATAAGGAAACGCTGTCCAATCCTTCTGCCATCGGGGCCCATACGATATTAGTCAGTGCTTCGGCTACCGACAAAACAGAGCCTGCGGCCGGATTGGCTAAGGCGGCTTGGGGAGCATGGCCTAGAGAAGTTGCTATACCTTTTTCGCCACGATAGTCGAGGGCTACTACACCACAATCGCTCAGAGGCAGCTGGATTTCACCTTGACATTGCTGGCGGGCGATTTTACCGGTTACGGAACGGTCTACTTTATTGGTTAACCAATCTTTGCAAGCAACAGCTTCCAGCTGAAGTACGCGGCGGATATATTCATTTAATTTGGAAGTTTCGTATGAAACATTTTCATAATGGCGTTCTACAGTCTTGTCAACCATGTAGGTCTTCGGAGAAGAACCGAACATTTGATCTACTGCCAGATCGAACGGACGTACCCCATCGGCCTGTTCGAAAGCAAAGCGGGCGTCTCCGGTTGTTTCACCTACGGTATACATCGGCGCACGTTCGCGATCAGCAATTTTTTGTACATGTTCAATAGCCGATTCGTCAATCAGCAATCCCATACGTTCCTGAGATTCGTTGGCGATAATTTCTTTGGCAGACAAAGTCTGGTCACCGATAGGTAATTTGTCCATATGAATTAATCCACCGTTTTCTTCTACCAATTCGGATAAACAATTCACGTGGCCGGCCGAACCGTGGTCGTGAATGGAAACAATCGGGTTGTTATCTTCTTCACACAATGCGCGGACTACATTATAGGCACGTTTTTGCATTTCCGCATTGGCACGCTGGACAGCGTTTAGTTCGATTCCCGATGAGTACCGGCCTGTTTCAACAGAAGAAACTGAACCTCCACCCAAGCCGATGCGATAGTTATCACCACCCATTACAACGACTTTGTTTCCTTTTTCGGGATGTCCTTTCAGACAGTCGCGCTGAGTACCGTAACCTACCCCTCCTGCCAGCATAATCACTTTGTCGTATGCATACTTCTCGCCATTTTCCTGGTGCTCGAATGTTAGTACAGAACCACAAATCAGCGGTTGACCGAATTTGTTACCGAAATCGGAAGCACCGTTGGAAGCCTTGATTAAGATCTGTTCCGGAGTCTGGTATAACCATTGGCGGACAGGAAGGATATCTTCCCACTCGCGTCCCTCATCAGTACGGGGGTAAGAAGTCATATAAACGGCAGTACCAGCAATGGGCCATGAGCCTTTACCACCGCCCATGCGGTCACGGATCTCACCACCAGTACCGGTGGATGCACCGTTGAATGGTTCTACGGTTGTCGGGAAGTTATGTGTCTCGGCTTTCAGTGAGATAACAGTCTTGATATCTTTGATAATGAAATAATCGGAAGTGGAATGATCGGCCGGAGAGAATTGCTCTACTATCGGTCCTTCGGCAAATGCTACATTATCTTTATAAGCAGAAATAATCTTGTTGGGATTTTCAGCAGTAGTTTTCTTGATCATCTGGAACAAGGAAGACTCCATTTCCTGACCATCAATAATGAATGTTCCGCCGAATATCTTATGGCGGCAATGCTCGGAATTGATTTGCGCGAAGCCGAATACTTCGGAATCGGTTAATTTACGTCCCAAATCTTTTTCAACCTTCAGCAAATAGTCCATCTCCTCACGAGAAAGTGCCAGACCTTCTTTTTCATTGTATTCTTCGAGGTTCTCGATGTGAACAATCGGCTGGGGTTTGATGTTGACTGTGAAAATCTCCTGGTTCAATCCCTTATACATACGTTGCAGCATAGGATCGTACTCGGCGTTTTCGTCTTTTACAGGGAAATATTCCTCAATGCGTAAAACACCTGTAAGACCCATGTTCTGAGTGATTTCTACAGCATTTGTACTCCAGGGAGTGATCATTTCCCGACGCGGTCCGATGAAGCAACCTTTCAGGTTCTCTTCGTTCTCTACAGTGGCTTCACCATAAAGCCAGCTTAATTTCTGAATATCCTCAGAAGGCAGTTCCTGGCTGACTTCTGTTGCTATTACACTTTTAGTGGGTGTTCTGAAAAATAGAATCATAGCACTTTTATAGTTGTTTTGTTAATTGAAAACTAGTTCTAATATCAAGGGTCTATTAATAAGGTGCAAAGTTATATAAAAGAGACGGGGTATGAAAGAATTTTGAGTGTAAATATAGGTACTTTCGTAAAAAAGTAGCATCTTTGCAGCATGAATTGGATAGAACAAGTAACCATACTCGATTTATTGGTGAAAGGGCTTATCGTCGGCGTAGTGGTTTCTGCGCCGCTAGGTCCTGTTGGGGTACTTTGTATACAGCGCACACTGAACAAGGGACGATGGTATGGATTTGTTACTGGTCTGGGAGCTGCCCTTAGTGATATAGGCTATGCCTTGATTACAGGTTATGGCATGAGTTTTATGGATGATTTCTTGGCAAAGAACCAAGTATTGTTACAAATTATCGGCAGTATCATGCTGTTCTTTTTCGGTATTTATACTTTTCGTAGTAATCCTGTCCAGTCTATCCGTCCTGTATCCTCTACCCCGGGCAGTTATCTTCATAATTTTGTTACTGCTTTTTTTGTGACTCTCTCCAATCCCCTCATTATATTCCTGTTTATAGGTTTGTTTGCCCGTTTTTCTTTTGTGATGCCGGGCAGTCCCATAGGCTTTCAACTGGTGGGGTATTTGGCTATTGTATTGGGGGCGCTTCTCTGGTGGTTCGGAATTACGTATTTTGTCAATAAAGTACGCACCCGTTTTAATTTACGCGGCATTTGGATTTTGAACCGTGTGATTGGTATTGTAGTGATGCTGATTTCAGTCGCAGGTTTCATTTATACTATTTTAGGAAAAACGATGTACTGACAAAGAAACATATCTTGATGTATCATACGTTGGTTTTTTGATTTTTAATTATTAATTTTAATTTAAAAAGTATGTTCGTTTCCAAGCAGTTGAAAGAAAAGAATATAGCCGAGTATCTTATATATATGTGGCAGATAGAGGATTTAATCCGTGCCAACGGCTGTGATATAGAAAAGATAAAAAGCACCATCATAGCTCCTTATCCGTTAACGGAAGAGCAGAAAGCGGAACTCACTCAATGGTATATGGATTTGATTGAGATGATGCGTCATGAAGGGATTATGGAAAAAGGCCATTTGCAGATTAATAAAAACATTATAACTTGGCTTACCGACCTTCATTTGCAGTTATTGCGTTCCCCTAAGTTTCCTTATTATAATTCTGCTTATTATAAAGTATTGCCCTATATTGTGGAGTTACGCGCTAAAGGTGCGGATAAAGAGGAGCCTGAGCTGGAAACGTGTTTTGAGGCGCTTTATGGTATCTTATTGTTGAAATTGCAAAAGAAAGAAATCAGTGAGGAAACAAGAAAGGCACAAGAAGCAATCTCGACATTGCTGGCTATGTTGTCAAACTACTATATAGAGGATAAAAAAGGAGAATTGGAATTCTAATAAATGAAATAGAAATGAAGAATATATTGGTGACTGGTGCCAACGGTCAATTAGGAAATGAAATGCGTGTGCTATCGGCTGAATACAAGGAATATACTTGTTTTTTTACGGATGTAGCCGAATTGGACATTTGTGATGAGCAGGCGGTGATGACTTTCGTGAAAGAGAATAATATTCATGTCATAGTGAACTGTGCGGCCTATACGGCAGTAGATAAGGCAGAGGATGATATAGAGTTATGTACCAAGCTGAACAAGAACGCTGTGAGCTATCTGGCGAAGGCGGCTGAAGCCAACTGGGGTGAGTTTATTCAGATATCAACGGATTATGTGTTCGATGGCACGAAATATCTTCCTTATAATGAGGGAGATGTTCCTTGTCCCAATTCCGTTTACGGCAAGACCAAACTGGCCGGTGAAACGAATGCATTGGAGTATTGCAAAAAAACAATGATTATCCGTACCGCATGGCTTTATTCTACTTTTGGGAATAATTTTGTAAAAACGATGATCCGTCTGGGAAAGGAAAAGGAAACTTTGGGTGTAGTCTTTGATCAGATTGGTACACCGACATATGCTCGTGATTTGGCACGTGTCATCTTTACAGCCATTTATAAGGGAGTGGTTCCGGGAGTTTATCATTTCAGTGATGAAGGGGTATGCTCCTGGTATGATTTTGCCAAGGCTATCCATCGTATTGCCGGTATCACGACCTGTAAGGTTAGTCCCTTGCATACAAATGAATATCCGGCAAAGGCTCCCCGTCCCCATTATTCCGTATTGGACAAGACCAAGGTTAAAACTACTTATAACATTGAGATTCCTCATTGGGAAGAGAGTCTGGAAGCATGTATCAAAGAATTAAATGCATAATAAAATATGAATAGTGAAATAGAAAGAAGACGGACGTTTGCGATTATAGCACATCCGGATGCCGGTAAGACCTCTCTAACTGAAAAATTGTTACTTTTTGGCGGACAGATACAGGTGGCCGGAGCCGTAAAGAGCAATAAGATAAAGAAGACCGCCACATCCGACTGGATGGACATTGAAAAGCAGCGTGGTATTTCTGTGACCACTTCTGTGATGGAGTTTGATTACAATGATTATAAAATCAATATTTTGGATACTCCGGGCCATCAGGACTTTGCCGAGGATACTTATCGTACTTTGACAGCCGTAGATAGTGTCATTATTGTGGTGGATGGTGCGAAAGGTGTGGAAACGCAGACACGTAAGTTGATGGAGGTATGCCGTATGCGTAATACTCCGGTAATCATATTTGTCAACAAGATGGACCGTGAGGCGAAAGATCCGTTTGATTTGTTGGACGAACTGGAGGAGGAACTTATTATCAATGTACGTCCTCTGACGTGGCCTATTGAAAGCGGTCCCCGTTTCAAAGGTGTGTATAACCTTTATGAACATAAACTGAATCTTTTCCAACCTTCCAAACAGGTGGTAACAGATAAAGTGGAGGTTGATATCAATACGGAAGAACTAGACAACCAGATCGGTGCTCCTTTGGCTGAAAAATTGCGCGGAGAACTGGAACTGGTTGACGGTGTTTATCCTGAATTCAATGTGGAGGAGTACCTGAAAGGCGAGATGGCTCCTGTATTTTTCGGGTCGGCATTGAATAACTTCGGTGTACAGGAACTGCTGGATACATTTGTGGAAATTGCTCCGAGCCCCCGTCCTACCAAGACAGAAGAACGTGAGGTGGAACCCGATGAACCGAAATTTACCGGATTTGTCTTTAAGATCACAGCTAATATTGATCCTAATCATCGTTCATGTATTGCATTTTGTAAAATTTGTTCGGGAAAATTTTCCCGTAATACTCCCTATTATCATGTACGTCATGACAAGACGATGCGTTTCTCTTCTCCCACTCAGTTTATGGCACAGCGTAAAACAACAGTAGACGAGGCTTGGGCGGGAGATATCATTGGTTTGCCGGATAACGGAACGTTCAAGATCGGTGATACATTGACTGAAGGTGAGAAACTTCATTTCCGTGGAATTCCCAGTTTTTCGCCCGAGATGTTTAAATACATTGAGAATGCTGACCCTATGAAACAGAAACAATTGGCTAAAGGTATTGACCAGTTGATGGATGAGGGTGTGGCACAGTTATTTATCAATCAGTTTAATGGACGTAAGATTATCGGTACGGTAGGACAGTTGCAGTTTGAAGTGATCCAGTATCGTCTGGAAAATGAATATAATGCAAAATGCCGATGGGAGCCTGTCAGCCTATACAAGGCATGTTGGGTGGAAAGTGATGATCCGGAAGAGCTGGAAGCTTTCAAAAAACGTAAATATCAGTATATGGCCAAGGATCGTGAAGGAAGGGATGTATTCTTGGCTGATAGCAATTATGTACTTCAAATGGCACAAATGGACTTCAAGCATATTAAGTTCCATTTTACCAGTGAGTTTTAATTTTTTGTTGGAGGTGTGTCAAAAATCCCTAAGGGGATGGACACACCTCCTTCTTATTTTCACGAAATATTCTTTTTTACTTTATTCCTCTGGCTTTATAAATTCGTTCTTTAGCGTTATTAATTTGTTGAAACTTCTCTTCTGCCGCTTTTTTCACATCTTCACCCAATGTAGCAACACGGTCAGGGTGATGTTTTAATGCCAGGCGGCGATAGGCTGTACGTACTTCCTCATTGGTGGCAGACGGGTCAATTTCAAGTACTTTGTAAGCTTCTTCCAATGAGTTTCCGCTAAGGTTTAGCATGGATTCCACTTCTTTGGGTGACAGTTCCATGCATTGTGCCACTTCTTTTAATGCTGCTATTTCCTCAGAGCATACGCTTCCGTCACTTTTGGCTATGTTTACCAGAAAGTCCAACAATTGCAACCGTTGTTCGTAAGGCAGGTTCGCGGCAATCTGTGCACCACATTCATGGATGGTATTTTTAAATGCCATCGGATTTTGACGCTCCATCTGTTTGCGCTGTTCAAAAAGATTCAGCAAAATCTGTTCTCCTTGGATGACTGCCTCTTCGCCGAAATTCATTCTTAAGAATTGGCGTACATATTCCATTTCGCTGTGCATGATGCGTCCGTCTGCACGGATGATGTAAGACGCCATAACCAACATGGAGAATAAAAAACTATTCCGCTGGCCTTCATCATAGTTTCCAGCTTCCACCTGTCCTTTTTCGTATGTATTGCCAAAAAGTCCGTTGTTTCCATCCAGCAATGAGCCTAAGGCAAATCCGGCCAAAGCTCCCAGTGGTCCCATAGTCATGAATCCTAGAATACCACCAATCCATTTTCCTGCTCCCATTATTCTTTTAATTTTTTCGTTTTGGATGCAAAAATAAACAATCTTGGATGAAAAAAGTCTCTTTGCCGCATTTTTTACTATCTTTACCAATCAAATTAAAAATACTATGTTTCAGAAACTTGTAGCAATAGAACCTGTCAGTTTGGTTCTGTCAGCAGAAAAAACGTTATATTCTTTTGCAGATGAGGTTGTTATGTACTCTGATATTCCAGCGGGAGATAATGAGATTATTGCTCGGATCGGAGATGCGGATGCTGTATTGTTAAGTTATACATCACAAATAAACCGGTATATTTTAGAGAGATGTCCGAATGTCCGGTATATCGGTATGTGTTGTTCACTATATTCTCCCGAAAGTGCGAATGTGGATATCCGTTATGCTAATGAACGCGGTATTACGGTGACGGGTATTCGTGACTATGGTGACGAAGGGGTAATAGAATATGTAGTCAGCGAACTGGTGCGTTGTCTTCATGGATTTGGTCAGAAGCCGTGGGAAGGGATTCCCCGGGAGATTACCGGCTTGAAAGTGGGTATTGTAGGCTTAGGAAAATCTGGTGGTATGATAGCGGATGCAATGAAGTTTTTTGGTGCGGATATAGCTTATTATGCCCGTAGTGAAAAAAAAGAAGCCGGTGCGAAGGGTTATCGTTTTATGCCTTTGAATGAACTTTTGACATGGAGTGAAGTGGTATGCTGTTGCTTGAATAAGAATACGGTTTTGTTGCATGAGGAGGAGTTCAAGGCACTTGGAAATAGAAAGATACTATTTAACACAGGATTGTCACCTGCGTGGGACGAATCTTCGTTTACCCGATGGTTGGAGGAAGATAATCTTTGTTTTTGTGATACATTAGGAGCATTGGGGAGTACGGCATTGCTTACCCATCCGCATGTGCGTTGTATGCAAGTATCAACCGGCCGTACTCGTCAGGCGTTTGACCGCTTGAGCGAGAAGGTGCTGGCCAATTTGTCAGAATACAATGGGTGAAGTGATATTGAGCAGGGTGTTTACTACAGACCATCCTGCAATCTCTGATGTAGCACTGTACACTTCTACTACTGCGTGTACTTGTTCATTTTTGATTTCCACTTTTTGAGTATCACCTGTAAATCCAGGGGTGGACTGTATGGATACCTGCATATTGTCCGGTCCTACGGAAGCCAATGAGGCTGCGACAGATACATTTACTTTGGTTGGAAAAACATTTATAGCCTCTGTTGCATTGCCGGAAAAGACAATGCATCTTTCCTGTTGCAGCTCTTCCTTGTAAACCGATGTGCCTTTCAAAGCATCAGGTCCTTTTTCATTGAAAAAACGAGCTGTAGCGTTTCCCATCAAAGAGGTGGTTCTTAATACATCAAATCCTCCGATGGCTCCGGATACCAAGTAAACCCGTGTATCGTTTGCCTTGGCTGTTTCTTTGACTTTCTCATAAAAAGAGGTGTCTGCCAAAGCTCCTATGGATAGGGTGATAATGGAAGTTCCGTTTTCCAAGGTAGGTAAGGCCAGTTCTTTCATTGCGGCAGGCGAGGCTGATTCCACTAGATAATCAGGTTTTAACTCCAACAGTTCTTTTAAAGTGTGACAGGCTGCACACATTTTTCCGTGTTGCCTCATTTTATTCGCAATGCGTTCGGCCTTTGATGCTGTACGCGAATATACGCCTACTAACTCATAGTCGGGCAACATTCCTTTGACAACTGCGTTTGTTATAATTTCAGCAAGTCGTCCACATCCTACTATAACTAATTTATTCATAGAACAAAGATAGGTATTTTCATCATATAAACCTATTTTGTGAAAAATGGAATTTATTGTGATATGTTTCTCACTCTATAGGTATGTCTGTCCGAGCTGTTTTTAGTGTGCTTCTTAATCCCCTGTCTGATACATTAAAAAATTATACTTGTAATTTAAAAATAGTATGAGGAAGATTCGTCCTGATCAAGAATATTTTTTAAGGAATAATATTTACGTTTTATATAACAGACAGCATTATTACCTGACAGAATAAATGAAAAGTGATGGTTCAGAGTCGAATGGAAAAATTTCTTGTAAAACCAATATGATTGCATACTTATTCCTTAATACATGTTTTTTAGCATATTTTTGATGAATATTGCCCATTAAATTTGATAAATTTCGCCTTATGCGAGAATGCGGAAAAGTTTATACTTGTATTGAGAAAAAATGAATGATATACTATTAATAAAATGTTGTATTGTCTATGAGGAAATTATTTATTTTAATTCAATATTAGTATGAAAAAAACTTACTTAGATGCTTTAATGAGTATTTTTACACCTATTCCTTTGAATAATGGTTTTTATTTTGTGGATAACAACGGGACGATTGATTGGATTCTGTCGAATATATTCCTTTTAGGGTACGTGCTACCTGTAGAGGGGGTGATGATAGGTATCTTTTTCTATCTTTTATTATCTCATGCCATAGAACATAAAACTCAACTGATGTTCCGTGAAAAGTTCAAACTTGTTATTAATTTGTTCCATTATACACATACGCCTTTGGTGGTGTTACGGAATCAATTGGAAGAAATTGTGGTTGGTAATCTTCCTGAATCTGCTGTTACAAAGTTACAGCAGGCTCTGAAAAATGCCAATCAGGTTATTGATTGCAGCCAGAGTGCTATTTCACTTGGTAAAGCGGATTGGAAAACGATTCCTCGTGCTTCTGTGGTAGAGTTTGAGCTTTATGCCTATATCATGTCTGTTGTCGGTCTATGCCATCTTTATGCCGATTCGCGTCATATTCAGTTAAAAGTTACTGCCTGTTCTGATTATATCAGTTGCAGGATCAATGAAACCGTGATGACGGTAGCTCTTCAGCACCTTTTGAACAAAATGATAGATAACACACCTCCTGACGGTTGTATAAATATTATCCTTTCACATTCGGCAAGTTCTTGGGAGTTGCGTATCAGCAATTGTGAAAAGATAAGAAATGGAATTTTAAAGATGATTCCGGCCATGCCTGCCTTCTCTTCCATATATAATTATGGTGACTTATGGACGGTAAAGAAAATAATCCGTTTGCATGGCGGTAAAATAATCGGTTATGGATACGGAAAAGTGGTTACTTACCAGGTTATTATGCCGAAATATTTTCAATCCCAATCCGAGGCAGATACCGGTATGGCGCTATCTGTAAAGAAGCAAAAGGTTTACTTGGAAGAAACCGTATCTACAGCAGAAGGAAAGAGCCGGACTGATAAAAAAGAGAGTAAATCTTGTATTTTGTTGGTTATGGCAGACAAAAAGTATAGTGATTATTTAAGGATGACTCTTTCGGAGTATTTCAGGTGTATTGTTCTGGACGCTCCCGATAGAATAATAAGTGCCTCTGTTCAAAATAACCCTGATGTGATTGTTGTTGACGAAACTGTGAATGGAGTCTATGGAGAGGAACTTTGTTCTAAAGTTAAAGCAGACAAGGCCATAGCGAATATTCCGGTTATTCTTTTAATTAAGTCGGCAGATAATGAAAGCTATTTGTCGCATGTGGGGAGTAAAGCCGACCGGCTGGAATTGCGGAGTGCGAATATTTGGAAATTCCGGACGGACATTACTATGCTTATAGATAATAATTTGGTCAGACAGGAACGGATGAGGCGATTTATAGCCGATACGGTTGCTCCTACACTTCCCGAGAAGATAAGAAAGGACGATGCTTGTCTGAAGTTTATAAATAAAGTCCGGCAGTTGTTGGAACAGAATTTGGCGGAAGAGTCATATACCGTTGATGCGCTTAGTGAAGATATGGGAATGTCCCGCACTGCTTTCTATAATAAGATGAAGAAAATGACAGGACAGGCGCCGGCCGATTATATGTTGACATTCAAAATGGAAAGAGCAAAGAGATTATTGGCCTCTCAAGATTACTCTATCGGAGAAATTGCAACGATGTTGGGCTTTTGTGACAGTCGGTATTTTGCAAAAAGGTTTAAGGAAGCGTGTGGTATATGTCCGTCAAAGTATATCGAAACCATAATAGGCTGATGTGATATGATGCGGATTCTCCATACCTTATTTTATGATAGGCTGTTTTGACATGTTTTCATTGTAGAGGTGGCAAAGTCCCTGAATTTCGATGAAATGGGAAGAAATGAAAATCTACTCGTGAAAAAGAGATGTCTATGACGAATCTAAAATGAAGATTTAAGGTAAATCTAAGGTTGTTTCTTCTTGTTTTTATGAATAGTTTGTTTACTTTGTGCCAGATAAGTAAATATAGAAATCAAATGAAAAACAAACAACTATTATGCGTTTTATTCCCTTTGTTGGTGGCGTGTACCGGGCAACGCCACCAACAGCAGGTATCCAGTGAGTCAATCATAGAAGAAGCGGTGCGGAAGGGAGAAGTTCTGAAAGGGGAGATTGTTCCCATTGATACGGCTCTGTTCCGGTATGCCTATCGTATGCGTGTACAGGGTGACAAGGCGGTGATATTGGATTTGCACAATGCCGATTACTATTATCATGTATTTACTTATCCCGATTTTCAGTATCAGTCTTCTTTTGGAAAGCGTGGGGAAGGTCCGGGTGAGTCCATTTATGCGGCGAATATCCGTTTTGCAGGGCAGGACACGGTGTGGGTGCTTGATGACGGCAAGGGTAGGATGTATCAATATAGCGGTATAGCCGGGGGGAAAACTCCCAAACAGGAAAAGGATATTTTGTTGGATAAGCGCTTGTTCCGTTCCCTTGATTTTGATTTGAAGGATGCCTCTACTGTTGTTATCCCCGATTATTCCGGTGAGAACCGTTTCAGTTGGGCTTCACTCTCTTCCGGCGAATTGCTTCGTAAATCCGAGCAGATACCTGTGTCCGATCCGGAACTGTTGAGAGAAAGTGCGCCTGCTGTGGCTCAAGGCTGGAACAGTTTTGTATCATTCAGTCCTGATAAGAAGATATTGGTTTCTGTCATTCAGTTTGGAGATAGGCTCGATATTTATAGCATGGCTTCACAAAAGCATATAGGAGAATTGGGTGGGGATGGTGAACCCCAATTTAAAGTGAGTCCTGAAGGGTATGGCCTTCCGGCAGGCAGAATCTGCTATTATGATGTGCAGGTGACTGATAACTATATTTATGCCATTTATGACGGGCGCAAATTTAAAGATATTATGAAGTTGGCCGATGCCTATAAGCAGGGGGGCAGGATATTGCGTATATTTACCCATGAAGGCAATGTGGTGAAAACCCTTGTACTTGATCGTCCTATAGCCGGTATTTATGTGGATGAGGCTGCCGGTCTGCTATTCGGTATGGATGTCAATGCTGACGAGCAGATAGTAAAATACTCCACATGCAACCGGCAGTATACTCCCAGCAAACGAAGAATCAGATAGAAAGTATATTGAAAATGCTTTTCTGTCGCCTCAACCGTCTTTATCGAGCCATGAGAATTATACGGTATATCGGCAAGGAAAGAAGTTAATACAGTGCAGAAAGCTGTAGTCTCCCCTTCTTCAAGCAAAATGACGGCATCTACAATCCAATTGGAAATCTCGGTATCTTTGGGCTTTAAATAATTGGCAGCCACCATGGTCAGGAACCCTTTCGTTTCCTCTATTGTATAGTTAAACTTATTTGCCAGATCTGCAATAGCCAATCCTTCAAAAAATTCTTTCCTTCCCTTGAAATAAGTATCCAGGGTACTCACCAGCAGATTCTTTCCAAAACGTCGGGGACGGCTCAGAAAATATGTCGTACTCACAGATACCAACTTATAAATCAAAGCTGTCCTGTCCACATAGACAAAACCATCTTCACGCATCTTGTCAAAGCTCTGTATACCAATGGGATATTTCATTATTCCCTTTTTCTTAAACGGATTGTTAATGCGAAGATAAATCGTTATCTTTGCATTAACAATAAAAGTTGGAAAAAAGCTCATTCATCCATTTGAAGAAATAACCAGACGGTATCCTTTTTTAGGTTCTGTTATAATCTGATATTCTGGAAAGTTCTTTATTGAGGATTTAAGGGTGGAAATATGATTATGTATTTTATTGTCGGGCTTGTCCTCTTGCGGCCAAAATACATTCTTTATGTCTTCTTTGGTTAGAAAATGTTCCGGTGCATTGATGAATAGTAACAGCAGATTGAAATCCGCAGGTGCTATGGGACACGGCTGGTTGTTGATATACAATTTCTGACTTTCCAGCTTTAAAACCATCTTTTCAAATCGTGTGCAGTTCTGACTGGCCGGGATATCTTTTTCCAGCGGCTTTTTCAAAAATGACAAAGACACCCATACCAAGACGATGAAATAGGCGATGATGCTCCATAACACTTTTGGAGTAGTATGTTTTACTATTTCTGTCCAATGAATCATAGCCCATGCCTGTACGCCGGCACTTCTTTTTGCATCTATTGTTTGTACAGGGGTGACAAGGGCCGACTGAAAGGAGATTGAATCATTGTCACTAAATGCCTTTTCCTTGTTGTGGCGGTAAATGATTCCCGTCTTTATAGCAGAAATCCCATTCTTTTCCCATTCTTCTTGGAAGATCTTATTGAATTTGTCAGGATTGGCAGGGATAATCCTTGTCATCACATACTGGTTGGCCAGTTGGGTAGCCAGTGACTCATGGATGCTGTCTTCAAAATAAATGGTTTCCATGCTATCACCGCATTCTATTTGAACACCTTTTACCTTTCTGCCTAAAGGACGATAGCTAACAAGTATTTTGTTTAATCGTTCCTGATAATCAATGTTGATCGTTTCACGTAGGCTGTCCTTCATTGTTATCAGAACATTTGTTTTTTCATCTTTAAAAGCAACATAAGATAGTAGGATGAATACAATCCATCCCACTACAATAAAACTTAACTTGAGTAAAGTTGCTAACTTTTTCATGTCTCCTGTTTGTGATACATTGCAAAGGTACATTTTTTTGTGAGAATTAGATTCATAATCCGGAGAGAATATGTGACTTAATAGCATGATTCACATAATTGGAGCTAAATTGTACCTTGATGATTTTTTCGATGAAATGGGTGTTTTTAGAACCTTAAGAAAACTTTAAGATCACCTTAAGCTGAATTTAAGGGGAAAAGTTTGTACGGTTGATAAATGTTCTCTACTTTCACATAAAAATGATAAACAAATGAAAAAAGCAATTATGTTGTTTACCACTGTTATAGTAATGGTGGTAGTGGTTTGGGAAAAGACCTCCGGAAAGGCGGTAGAGAGTAAACTCCTTTTAGATAATGTGGAGGCATTGGCGGCTGGAGAGTTTGGACGTGATACATGCCTAGGTAGTGGAAATGTTACTTGCAGTACCGGAGAAAAAGTGGAATATGTTCTTAGACCTTTTAGCTTGGATTAGTTAATGAGATGCCTTTGTCTATTACTATGCGTACTTGCTCTGTTTTCCTCCTGCAAAGAATCTGAAAAAGATAAAATCGCTCGTTTGGTTGAGGAATGGGAGGGGAAAGAAATTCTCTTTCCTGCCCGTTCCGTCTTTACTATTCAAGGGAAGGATACGGTGAATTTTTCTTTTGTCGATGCAGACTATAAGGTAGTGACATATATCGATTCAGTAGGATGTACCAGTTGCAAGTTACAATTACCTCGCTGGAAGCAGTTTATGCAGGAAGTGGATTCAACGCTGAACCGTCCTATTCCCTTTGTATTTTATTTTCATCCGAAAGACATGAAAGAATTGCGTTATATCACCCGTCGTGATGCATTCATCTATCCTGTTTGTTTCGATGAAATGGATGATTTTAACCGATTGAACCATTTTCCGGGAGAAATGACTTTTCAAACATTTCTATTGGACAAAGATAACAAGGTGGTGGCTATAGGCAATCCGGTTCACAATCCGAAGTTGAAGGAACTTTATCTGAAAATATTGACAGGTGGTAAAGCGGAAAAAGTGGAAATTCCTATGACGGAAGTTAGTATGGATGTAGCAAGTATAGACTTCGGTTCATTTCCTCAGTTGGAGAAGCAGGAACGCAAGTTCACACTGACCAATACGGGGCAGCATGTGCTGGTGATATACGATGTTGTCACTTCCTGTGGGTGTACTAAGGTAAACTATAGTAAGGAAGGTATCCGTCCGGGAGAAAAAGCGGTGCAGACAGTGATTTATGAAGCCGAAAAGGCTGAACATTTCAGCAAGACGGTTACCATTTATTGCAATGCAGACAATTCCCCACTTCGTTTGAAGATAACGGGAAATGCTGAATAAAGATGAAGTATAAGCTAATGAGAGTAAAAAGCGGATGGAAAGAAATCCTTTTTCTTTGCCGGAATCAGATTCTTTCCACCCTGCGGCTCTCTCCTAAAAGAAAGGAGGTTAAGTCCGATGCAAAAGTAATGTAAAAATCAGAATAAGCAAGCAGTAGTCTCGCTTTTTCTGCGGTGGAGTTCTTTCCGATAAAAGATGAAAACATAAGTAACAATCATCTTTAAAACTAGAAACAAGATGAAAAAGAAAATATTGAAAGTAACTTTGGTTGCTGCATTTGCTTTGATTGCAGGATTTAATGTGTATAACGCTCAGCAATCGGATGTAATGTCTGATTTAGCATTGGCTAATGTGGAAGCGTTAGCGAGCGGTGAAGGTGGTGGTTGGACAGGTAAAATCTGGTTAGATGGTGAGTATGGGACAGGTGGTTGTATTCATTGTCCTGAAGCTGATAGCAATTGTAATTGTTGATTTGAATTAGTCCTTGATTAAGAAATAAAAGAAAGGAATATGCTAAAATTTTAACAGTCTGTCTGTCGTAATGTTGAGAGTATGATGGCTGATTGTTTTTTAGCGTATTCTTTTATTAAAAAGAGAATGAAAGAAGATGAAAGGTGTATTATATTTGGTCATTTTGCTTTTATTTATGAATGCTTGTGACTTTCATAAAGACAGCTCTTTTCCGATTGAGATTATTGATGCTTCTTTGAACAATATAAAGGAGGAGGTGTCTGTTTTTGCAGATTATTCTTTTATCAGACTAGAAACACTAGATACATGTCTGTTGGAGAATATTGTAAAAGTAGATATACAGGGTGATGCGGTTTATTTGCTTTCCTCTTATGGTGGAAAAATTTATAAGTTTACAGGAGAAGGACGATACGTCTGGCAACTTAAACAAGGAAATGGTCCCGGAGAACTGATTTTTGCAACAGACTTTTTTATAGATAGTTTAAATCATTCTGTGTACGTACTTGATAATTATCGTGAACTGAAGGTATATTCTTTTGACGGTGAATACATGAGGACAGAGCCTCTTCCTACTCTTGCTTTTTTATTCACAAAAAAAGAGGATTCTTTTTTGTGTTTTGATCCTAACTTGAAAAAGAAATCGAATTTTAATTTTTTTGTGTCACAAAACGGGAAGATTGTAATGGAAGGTCTAAGGAAACGGGATGGTAACAGGAATGTAGGTTATATGCCTAGTAATGTTTTTGCTTTTTATTCAGATGATTCTGTGTATGTTCAGCATATGCTTTCTGATACGATTTATTTTTGTTCTTTATCAGACAAACATGTGTGTCCAGCGTACTTTATAAAGACTGACGGGCTTTCTGTCAATACTTATGATATTGATTTTCCTGACAGTCGTTCTTTTTATCAGATATGCAAGGAAAAGAATTATGTGTCTGGATTGGCTGGTTTTTCATTGTATAATAATAAGATATATCTTACGATGTCACATGAAGGCCTTCCTTTATATGTTATTCACGATATTGATACAGGAAATTCGGGAGTGTTTACTTCATTGTGTGCAGGTTTACCAAATTCGTTTCATTGCGTAGGAAGAAATACAAGTGGTATTATTTATTGCTATACAATGGAAGAGTTGATGGAATATGCCAGTCAGTCAACTTTCATAAATAAGGACTTGAAGAACATGATTAAAAAATCAAAAACAGAAGATAACCCCGTGTTAATTGTATTTAAATGAAGCAATCTTTGTATTGGTAAGGATAATTGTCGAATCATAATGGCATTAGTTGGTGGAATTTAATTTACTTATTTTGATTTATGGCAGTTTATATTGTGGTGTTATGAATAAAAAAATAGTAGAGTGTTTTCTTTTTGTCTGTCTGTTGCTTTTTCTTTTTTTATCCTGTACGAATCATATGCAGGAAAGAGTTGCTGTAGCCTTGAATTTTTCCAAGGATAATAAACAGGAATTGGAGAAAGTATTATCATATTACAAGGGACAATCATCCAAGCTCAAAGCTGCCCAATTTTTAATAGCCAATATGCCTTACCATTACACCTACATAGGATGGGAAATTGATACGTTGAAGCAATTAAAAAAAAGGAGTATAACGGAAGGAAAAATCAGTGAGGAGGTTATACAAAGGTGGAACTATTTTAACTTCATGCACCTCCCACGTGAGTATGATATTCATAAAATTTCTTCTGCATATCTGATTGAGAATATTGATTTAGCTTTTGAAGTGTGGGAAAATCGACCGTGGAGTAAATATTATAGCTTTGAAGATTTTTGTGAGTATATCCTCGCTTATAGGATAGAAGATGAGCCATTGGAATCCTGGAGAAGAAAGTATTATGACCGGTATATGCCAATATTGGATTCTCTTTATCAGGGTTACTGATGTAATGGAGGCGGCCCAAAAAATGGCAGATTATCTGAAAACTGAGGGATTTGCTCATTATAATGATTTTAGTTTGCCGCATTTAGGACCTTTGTTTCTGCTAGACAGTAGAGTAGGGTATTGCCGTGAAAACTGTGATATTCGTAATGCGTGCTGTCGGCATTCCTATTTCTATGGATTTTTACGAGATAGCTCCAAGTTATAACAGAAAACATTTTTGGAGTGCATTGATTGATACCACTCATTTGGTGGAGGTTACGCTTTATCGTAAATATCCGATGCGCAGCAATGTGAAGAATCTGGGGAATACATGTGGAGTTAAAATTGAAGGTGCGGATACTTATGATTTTATGAAACCGGAATTGTTGTACGAGGTTGTTGATACACCTAAAGTGAATTATAACATATTGAAAGTAAATCCGAAGAAGAAATATAGATATATTCGTTATTCAGCCCCGAAAGACAAGTTTGTTGAATTGGCCGAGTGGCGTATGTATGCTGAAAACATATCCCAGCCTATTACGCCTCGAAATATAACGGCTGATCATCCGTTGAGTGAACTGCATCGGAAAAATCTCGATTTGATGGATGATAATGATTGGGTTTCTTTTTATATGTCAGAAGTGGTGGGCGAACAATTGATTTTTGATTTGGGCAAACCTTATAAATTGGATCATATTCTTTTTATGCCACGTAATGATGACAATTTTATTCACTTGGGTGATTCTTATGAATTATTTTATCATGCAGGTGCTCAAGGATGGATATCATTGGGAAAGCGGATGGCGGAGGATACGGAATTACATTATGACAACGTGCCGGAAGGTGCTTTGCTGTGGTTGCACAATTATACACGTGGAGAAGAAGAACGTGCGTTTTATATGAAACAAGGTAAACAAGTATTTCTATAAAATGAAAAACAGGATAGAATATTGGGCTAGTATAAAAACAGGACTTGATAAATTATTATCAGTAGCTTTTTCCTTTTGTATACTTGGAATCGTATGGTTGTTACTTCAGGTGACTAGTTTCGCTTCTTTCAAGATTCCTTCTGACTCCATGGAGCCTGCCCTGATTGCCGGAGATAATATATTGGTGAAAAAGTGGGTGATGGGAGGGCGTCTGTTTGACATTTGGGAAGCGGCGGGGGGAAGTCAGGTGGATATATCCCGTCTTCCCGGTTTTGGGCGGATAAAGCGCAATGATGTGCTGGTGTTCAATTTTCCTTATCCGGCTCGATGGGACAGTCTGGGACTGAATTTAAAGACTTATTATGTAAAGCGCTGTGTGGCTGTGCCAGGGGATACCTTTGAAATTAGAAATGCACACTATAAGGTGTATGGATATAAGGGAACTTTAGGGTGCGTGGATTCACAAGACAAGTTGCTACAGATCCTGTCGATCGGAGAGGAACGGAATTGGGGTATAGTGATGAAGGGTTTTCCACGTGATAGTCTGGTGAACTGGACGATAAAGGAATTCGGGCCGCTGTATATTCCGGCAAAGGGGGGGACGAATATGGATGACTCCAGTTAATGGAGTACTGTATAGAAATGCGATAGAGTGGGAACAGAAAAAGAAACTGATGCAACGTGGAGACATTTTTCTGTTGAATGATAGTATCATACAGGAATATCAGTTTAAAGAAGATTACTATTTTGTGGCAGGTGATAAAGTGATGAATTCCAAAGATTCCCGTTATTGGGGATTGTTACCCGAAAAGTTTATTGTGGGAAAAGCGACATTGATATGGAAGTCCGTTGATTTGAATACAGATGAGATTCGTTGGAACAGAGTATTTAAAAGAATAGAATAACTAAGAAGAAGCCAGATGAAGTATTGTATAGTCAGCGTCATGATAATTTGCTCTTCCATCCTTTGGGTAAGTTGTACGGATAGGGCGTTGGAAACCTCTTTGAAGTTGAGTGGTGAAAATCGTGCGGAGTTAGAGCGTGTACTTTTACACTACAAAGACAATCCTGAAAAGAAGAAAGCGGCTGAATTCTTGATACGGAACATGAAATGGTGTCATGGCAAGGATTCTCCGTTTATGGATATATACTACAAGCAAGTAGATAGTTTACAGGCGAATGACAGCATATATGCAGAAGAGGTGATTGCTTTCTATGATTCGATTTATAAACCGGAGCGGTTTCAAAATATGACTGTGACTTTCGATTTACGTACCATAAAAGCAGATTATTTAATAGATCATATAGACAGGGCTTTTCAGGCATGGCAGTCGCCCTGGGCAAAAGCATTGTCATTGGATGACTTTTGTGAATATATTCTTCCGCATCGTTTGGGCAATGAACCATTGGAGCCGTGGATGGCCATGTATCAGAAAGCATTCAAGTCTGTAGCAGATACAATGTATAATAGAAAGGTGGACGAGTTGTATGAAGTAATCAGCTGGATGGTCGTGGGGCACAGATATTATACACCTTCGTATGTGCCCGATTTAAGGCCTTCATCCTTGTTAGGGATAAAAGTGGGGGCATGTCCGGCCTATACGGCATTGGGAAGGTACATTTATAGAAGCATCGGTGTTCCCGTTGTTTCTGACTTTACCCCGAACTGGGCAAATCATGCCATGGGGCATGAATGGATTTCTATTATGGCAGACGGTAAATGTTATCCTATCATGCCGGGCAGTCCCTGCCGTTTTGGAAATCATATAAAAGGTGGAAGTTATCGCATGTCCAAGGCTTACCGCAATACTTACGGTGATCAGGGAGGACTTATAAAGGATGAAGAGGACATACCGCCCTTCTTTAAAAATCGCAGGATAATAGATGTGACGAATCAGTATATAGAGACAACGGACGTGGAAATTGCTGATTGTTTTGATACAGAAACCAATACGCATTATGCTTACCTGTCTGTTTTTGATTTGCGTGACTGGAAGGTAGTGGCGTATGGTGCGAAAAAGGGGGCGGGATATCTGTTTAAGGATATGGCTCGTAATGCAGTATATTTACCGATTTTTTATTCTGAAGGGAATTATACACCTGCTTATTATCTTGTAAAGGTGGATGAAAAAGGAAGAGTTTCATATCTGAATCCGGATATAAGGTATGAGCGGAGAGTTGTTTTGACAAGGAAGTTTATGGATCTGAATCCCAAGAAATGGTTAAAGGCGATAATAGGAGGATATTTTGTATTAAGCAGGGAAGCTGCTTTTGCGAATGCTGATACTATCCATATTGATTCATTGAAAGAGTGCAATTATCAGACAGTGACATTGAACAAAGCATATAGGTACATGAAGTATGTGCCGCCGATAAAGACAGAAGGAAACATGGCAGAAATTGAACTATATGATGAAAAAGGGCAGAAGCTGACCGGTAAGGTTATTGGCAATTATAGACCGGAAAGAATGGATGCTATGGAAACAATGAAAAGGGCTTTTGATGGCAATGTGTTAAGTTCTCCCAAAACGGTAAAAACGCAAAATGATGCTTGGGTGGGGCTTGATTTAGGACGTGTCGTTTCTATTTCGAAATTGGTTTATCTGCCTCGCAATGATGATAACTTCATTAAGGAAGGTGAGCTATATGAACTTTTTTACTGGGATAGAGAGTGGAAAAGTTTAGGAAGGCAGGTCGGTAGCAGGCAATTACAGTACCTGGAATATGATAATGTTCCTGATAATGCTTTATTACTTTTGCGCAATCTGACAAAAGGAAAAGAAGAGCGGATTTTTACATACGAAGATGGGAAACAAGTTTGGTGGTAGAGATGGAAAACTGGTTTTTGAAATATGGAATGGAATTAGTGGCAGGCATACCGGTTGCGTTGTGTCTTAGCGTGGTGTGTTGTAGTACAGCTTCACTACCTGCCGATATATTGGAAGATGACTGGCAATGGATGTATGGCTGTGGTGTACTCTTCTTGGCAGGCCTTGCACTGCTTGCGGTATCCGTGTTCTTCCTTTAGAGAAAGTCTGGCTTCGTCTTTTGTTTACTGTCTTATTGTTAATCGGAAGCTATGGCTGTTTCTGTAAATGTCGTGGTTAAAAAGCTAAATTTTAAAGTTCATGGATTACTAATTCAAGTTTCGGATTTAGTTTTTATGCCGCTATAGCATATTGTCGAAGAGCAGTAAGCCGTTTATCATTTTCGATGATTTGTAGTGTCAGTTCTTCTGCATCAGTACATTATTATTCCGAATTGTGTGCATTATCTTTCTGTAAATCAATAAGATACTGTGTGAGTACATTCTAAATCCCCCTGAAACGGTTTGCCATTCTCCGCTGTCAAATTCGGCTTGACGTATATCGGTTGTTCCAATTCCTGTGCCATAGCTGCGGTTGCTTTCTTGCAGGGGGAGCGTCATAAGGCGTATTTTTGTTCTGGTTGCGTTTGTTGCTTCATCCACGTGAAGAGGCAATTTCACCTAGGTAAACAGCCACTTTTACCTAGGTGGAACAGTTGCTTCACCCAGGTGGAATACTAAACGGAATGCGGTGAAGGCAAACAGTATCTTGTACTGTCGGGCATGAAATATGATACCTACGAGTTATCGGGAGGTGCGAGGTACTGATTTTGCATTCGTTTCGCCACCGGCATACCGATTGAGGGGGACTTGAAAGACTTTCACACAGGAAGTGGCTAGTAATGAGTATGTTGCTGTGATGGAACGTTTTTGTACTTTATGTAAATGAAACCAATAGCGCTTCCTCATCTTTTTTGAATCATCAGATACGGAACGGATAAGATTTCCTATCTGGTTTGGCTTTGGCAAATACGGAAGCTTTGTCTAGAGAAGAAGACAACATATACCATTGGGGGTATTGTTTTCCAACTATAATCTACCCATCCTTGAACACTGATGGTATTTTTCATATCCAGCATCTTTATATGAGTTCGGAATGCAGAATTCGGTGAGATGGAATCATTGTCGCTATATTGAGGAATGCCGTTATGCTGGTAGATAATCCCGGTTTTGCCAGTAATTCCTTTTTCTTTCAGTTTTTCCTTAAAAATGACATTGAAATCATTGGGTATGACGGAAGTGAATTGTGCGAGCATATATTGATCTACTAATTGATAAGCGGTTTGTTCGTCTATGCTGTCTTTAAAAAGGATATTTTCATTCTTTTCTCCGACTACTATTTTGATTCCTTTCATTTTTCTTATTAAAGGTTTCGGGATGTATACATTATCTTGAAAGAACCGTTTGTGATAATCTATAGTGATTGATTCTTGTAGGGCCTGTGTCATTTTTGACAGGATATTATGTTTTCCTTGTCGGAAATTAATTATTAAAGTTATACTAAAATAACCGTTTTTTCATCTTTGAAAGCAACATAAGATAGTAAGATGAATACAATCCATCCCACTACAATAAAACTTAACTTGAGTAATTTTGCTAACCTTTTCATGTCTCCCGTTTGTGATACATTGCAAAGGTACATTTTTTTGTGAGAATTAGATTCATAATCCGGAGAGAATATGTGACTTAATAGCATGATTCACATAATTGGAGCTAAATTGTACCTTGATGATTTTTTCGATGAAATGGGTGTTTTTAGAACCTTAAGAAAACTTTAAGATCACCTTAAGCTGAATTTAAGGGGAAAAGTTTGTACGGTTGATAAATGTTCTCTACTTTCACATAAAAATGATAAACAAATGAAAAAAGCAATTATGTTGTTTACCACTGTTATAGTAATGGTGGTAGTGGTTTGGGAAAAGACCTCCGGAAAGGCGGTAGAGAGTAAACTCCTTTTAGATAATGTGGAGGCATTGGCGGCTGGAGAGTTTGGACGTGATACATGCCTAGGTAGTGGAAATGTTACTTGCAGTACCGGAGAAAAAGTGGAATATGTTCTTAGACCTTTTAGCTTGGATTAGTTAATGAGATGCCTTTGTCTATTACTATGCGTACTTGCTCTGTTTTCCTCCTGCAAAGAATCTGAAAAAGATAAAATCGCTCGTTTGGTTGAGGAATGGGAGGGGAAAGAAATTCTCTTTCCTGCCCGTTCCGTCTTTACTATTCAAGGGAAGGATACGGTGAATTTTTCTTTTGTCGATGCAGACTATAAGGTAGTGACATATATCGATTCAGTAGGATGTACCAGTTGCAAGTTACAATTGCCTCGCTGGAAGCAGTTTATGCAGGAAGTGGATTCAACTCTGAACCGTCCTGTTCCCTTTGCATTCTATTTTCATCCGAAAGATATGAAAGAACTGCGTTATATTACCTGTCGTGATGTATTCACCTATCCTGTTTGTTTCGATGAAATGGATGATTTTAATCAATTGAACCATTTTCCGGGTGAAATGACTTTCCAAACATTTCTATTGGATAAAGATAATAAGGTGGTGGCTATAGGCAATCCAGTTCATAATCCGAAGGTGAAGGAACTTTATCTGAAGGTATTGACAGGTGGTGAAGTTGTAAAAGCGGAAACGCCGATCACGAAAGTCATTCAGGATGTGGAAAGTATAGACTTCGGTTCATTTCCTCAGTTGGAGAAGCAGGAACGCAAGTTCACGTTGACCAATACGGGGCAGCATGTGCTGGTGATATACGATGTTATCACTTCTTGTGGCTGTACTAGGGTAAACTATAGTAAGGAAGGTATCCGTCCGGGAGAAAAAGCGGTGCTGACAGTGATTTATGAAGCCGAAAAGGCTGAACATTTCAGCAAGACGGTTACCATTTATTGCAATGCAGACAATTCCCCACTTCGTTTGAAGATAACGGGAAATGCTGAATAAAGATGAAGTATAAGCTAATGAGAGTAAAAAGCGGATGGAAAGAAATCCTTTTTCTTTGCCGGAATCAGATTCTTTCCACCCTGCGGCTCTCTCCTAAAAGAAAGGAGGTTAAGTCCAATGCAAAAGTAATGTAAAAGATTGGAATGGGCAAGCGGTAGGTTTGCTTTTCCTGAGGTGGAACTTGTTTCCATAAAGAGATTACAATGAAAGTAACAATTCATCAAAAAAATAAAAGACGATGAAAGGAAAAATTTTGAAAGTAACTATAGTTGCTGCATTTGCTTTGATAGCAGGATTTAATGTGTATAACGCTCAGAAATCGGATGTTATGTCTGATTTGGCTTTGGCTAATGTGGAAGCATTAGCCCAGTCTGAAGGTTCTGGTAGCAGTGGTTGTCGATATCGGATGGCTTCACGTTGTGGAGTGGTCGATTCTTCAATGCCTTGGAGACCGGTAATGACTATTTATGAAGATCATTATTTTTAGAAAACATAACGTTTATCGGTTACGAGTTATTTTTGTAACCGATAAATCGAAAAATACGGAAAAGTATGAAGAACTATATATATTATTTATTATTACTCGCATTGAGCATATCTTGCACAGCTAATAAAAAAGGAATAGACAAAACAGAAAAACAGACAGATCAACTGGTATATACTCATGTTAGTGGAGAAAACCTGAAAAGTGATTCTACGTTATGGGGTATGAAAATTGATTTTGTAAAAGATGGCCATTTATTTATTCAGGAACTATCTAATGACTTATTGTATGGGGTTTATCGTATAGAAGACGACAGCCTAATAAAAGAAGGCGGGTTCTTAACCAAAGGGGAAGGACCTTTTGAGGTTGTTCATCCTGACTTGTGGGGAAATGAAGATGACTCGGTTTTCTATGTTTCAAACTATGCCGGGATAATAAAAGAAATATATAGCATAAAGATGGCTGACATCTATCATAAAGAGAAATGGAATATTATTCCATTTCCGGATTCTCAAGGATGTCTGTTTTATCCTTCTATTGCTATAATGAATGATAGTATTTGTGTCGTTTCAGGCTCAAAGTTAAGCAGTGTCAATATATTATCTTATGTCAATTTGCAAACTGGGGAAATATCGGATTTAGATTTCCCTTTTCCCGGATTTGTCCTCCCCTCAGATTTTAAGACTGCGGAGCACATGATTTATTGTGATGCACAACTTTTAAAACATCCCAGTCAAAATAAGCTGTTATATGTTTGTCGTTTAGGACGATATGTGAAAATTGTGGAAATAGAGAACAGACAAATTAGCAGACAAATCTCTTTATACTCCATTCTTCCCCAATATGAAGTAGTAAATGGTGACCGAAAAATAAAAGATGATTGTTTGGGTGGAATTGTTGCAAAAGTGACAAATGATCGGATCTATTGCCTTGTTTTACCTTATACAAGAAAAGAAGAAAATGAGCAGCCTTTCTATAAAGGTATGCCGAATTATTTTGCTGATGAACTGGTGGTTTTTGATTGGAATGGAAACATTATCGAGGCCTATAGATTGGATCAGCCTATTTGTAATTTTGGAGTAGATGGGACAAAAAATATCCTATATGGAACGACATTGGATGGAGAAGACTTCGTAGTGAGAAAATATAATTTGACGAATGCTGGATAAATAATATGTCATTTATGACTGTATCATCTAAATGACATATTTTTAAAATTAATGGCTATATGTGCATATTGAAGTATTTGCTTTTTGGTTGTGTTATATGCATCTTTTGTTCTCATGTATTTTTGCATCAGAAACAGTGGGATGTATGCTTGGGATTTTTCAGCAGCAAACAGAAAGGAACTTGAAGCATTATGAACACGACTCTTTAAAATTGGAGGCAGCTAAATTTCTGATACGGAATATGCCTATTGTGTTGTAATGCAACTTCATTTGAAGGTGACGGGGAAAACTGAATAAGGATAAAGTATAAACCAATGAGAGTAAAGACGGATGAAAAGAAAGGAGGTTAAGTCTGATGCAAAAGTAATGTAAAAATCAGAATAAGCAAGCAGGAGTTTGGCTTTTTCTGCGGTGGAGTTCTTTCCGATAAAAGATGAAAACATAAGTGGTTAATCATCTTTAAAACCAGAAACGAGATGAAGAAGAATATTTTGAAAGCAACTTTGGTTGCTGCGTTTGCTTTGATAGCAGGAATGAATGTGTATAACGCTCAGAAGTCGGATGTACTGTCTGATTTGGCTTTGGCTAATGTGGAAGCGTTGGCTAGTGGTAGCGAAGGGGGAGGACTTCCTTGGAAAGGTTATTATTCTAATTGGGATAAGGGTTGTTGTTCGCCAGGAAAATGGAATGATGAATGTTCTGGTTCTTTTTCTCCTTGCTGATACGAAAAATGATATGAAGATACAATACCTTGGACTTTGTAGTAAAAAGATGAAAAAGTATAGTTATATATTCTATTACTTTTTGTTGTTGGTGTCATGCGAAAATACTGATAAACAGAATACGATAGATATTGATTTAAGTAAAACGGATTCATGTATCGCATATTCCATGTTTGTAAAATCGGTAGAGAATCTGGACTTGCACATAACAGACGGTCTACCGATAACTGGTGTCGAACGTTTGTATTTTGATGAAAGTAAAATCTTTGTGAAAGATAGCGGTCGTGAGGGTATTCTTGTATTTGACAAAGGAAGCGGCAATTTATTAAAAAGGGTAAATCCCTTTGGCGAAGGACCAGAAGAAATAAAACGTATTAGTTCATTCTGCTTGGACACTTATCATAAAAAGATATGTATTTTTGATCAGAGTGATATGAAAGTCAAAATGTATGATTTTTCAGGAAAGTATGCCTCTTCTTATCCTACTGATATGTTTTTCATTGACATGGCAAAGCTGGATAAAAATAGTATGACTTACTTTTATCCCATTTACGCAGAAGAACAATTTTATGGCATTTGGTCTTCCGATTCTTTAAATCAATTGAAGAAGCAGGTAAGTTCTCATGTAACGAAGGAATGTATGTTCCATTATTTTCCTATGCTTTATAATATGAATGACACCTGTGTTTATTATTACGACAGGAATTGGGATGAAATATCTGTTGTCACTTCAGACAGTATTCAAACACTATATAGCTTGGGTGTGAAACAACGTATTCCGTTGTTTAAAAAAGGGATAAGGGACATTACTCCTCAGGAGTTGGATGGGTATGCCATTCTTCATAATTTTGCTTGTTCTAATAATTTTATCTTATGTTCTTTCCATACATTTGACAAGAATGATATAAGGAAGAAAAATATAACATGGGTGTTGCTTGATACAAGAACAGGAAAGGTAACGATATCGAAAAAATTGAAAAACGATTTGATGGCTGAAGATGAAATTGAGAATAATTCATTATTTTATATGAATAATTATACTTGGTTGCGAGTAGACGATTCATTCGAAGATTTAATTCGTTTGAAAATATTACATCTGCAATAAGTATCTTGCTTTAAAAACTATTTAGGAGAGAACTGTAGTAGTTTTCGCTTTTTCTGCGGTGGAGTTCTTTCCGATAAAAAATGAAAATACGAATAATAATCATCTTTAAAACTAAAAATAAGATGAAGAAGAATATTTTGAAAGCAACTTTGGTTGCTGCATTTGTTCTGATAGCAGGATTTAATGTGTATAACGCTCAGAAGTCGGATGTCATGTCTGATTTAGCATTGGCTAATGTCAAAGCATTGGCTGGCGGTGAAGGTTCTGGAGGTGGATGCCATTATCGAATAACATATCAATGTGGAATTGTTGATTCGACAGTTCCATGGCATCCGACTCTTAATACACAAAAAGATGCGACTATATATAATTAAATCAATGTTTAAAATTTGAAAAAATGAGAACCTTTCTTTATATATTTATTATAATTAGCTTTATGGCTTCTTGTTCATTAAAAAAAACGGGTCAAGTATCTAATAAGTTAGATGAAAATTCTATTGAATTTGTTTTTTTATTGGGCAAGAATTTGCCATGTGATTCCATATTGTGGGGAGCTAGTATTGATTTTGTTAACGATAGTCTGCTGATTATCGAGGAATTATCTGGAACTTCAACTTATGGTGTATACAGAGTGTATTCTGATAAATTAGTAAAGGAAGGTTCTTTCTTAACTATTGGGAATGGTCCTTTTGAGGCTGTCCAACCTTATCTTTGGGGAAATGGAGATAAAAATATTTTGTATGTAACAGATTTTTCTGGAAGGCTAAGATGCATCTATAAAATGAATGTCGAGAAGATTTATCACAAAGACTTGTGGGAAACTATACATGCTCCGGATGCAGGTGAACATTTGCTGTTTCCTTCAGTAGCAATGATGAATGATACTCTTTGCTTTATTGTAGGGTCAGGTCTATATAGTGATAATATATTATCGGTTATAGATTTCAAGTTAGGTACAACGGAGGAAGTAGATGAGTTTAAATTTCCCGGATTCAATTCTCCCTCTGAATTAAAAGTTGCTAAACACATGGTATATTGTGATGCCGAGTTGCTGAAGCATCCTACAGAAAATAAAATTGTATATGCCGGCAGACTAGGCAGATATATAGAGATATTTGAAATAGAAGGTAAAGAGATTAGAAAAAGGACACCTGTCTGCTCCACTTATCCTTCATTCCGTATCACCTCTGATCAGCAGCAAATTTTGAATGATGACTGTTTACGGGGAGTACTTGTTCGAGTTACTAAAAACCGAATTTACAGTTTGATGAGACCCTATACTGAAAAAGAGGCTGGAGAACATGACTCATATAAAGAACGTCCCAATTATTATGGTGACGAACTGATAGTGTATGATTGGGATGGTAATCTCATAAATGCTTATAGATTAGATGTTCCTATAGTTTCTTTCGGAGTGACTAATGACGACAGTGTACTTTATGGAACGACATTGGATGAAGAAGACTTCGTGGTGAGAAAATATAATTTGAAGAATGCTGAATAGATAATAATTATTTGTGACTGTATAATCATAAATAATATATTCTTAAAATCTATAGCTATATGTGCATACTGAAATATTTGCTTTTTTGTTGTGTTATATGCATTTCTTGTTCCCACGCATCTTTGCATCAGAAACAGTTGATGCATGCTTTGGATTTTTCAGCGGCAAACAGCAAGGAACTGGAAAAAGTACTGAAGCATTATGAACACGATTCTTTAAAATTGGAAGCGGCTAAATTTCTGATACGGAATATGCCTCATTGCTATTCCTACCAACAGGGAGGTGAAATGGATAG